>Ga0325400_1000788_pt1 | contig 24738 bp, 27 predicted proteins | sample PopdelMetagenome_2_FD_205662 | JGI IMG/M metagenome (GOLD analysis project Ga0325400, IMG submission 205662) | Populus deltoides microbial communities from Bellville, Georgia, United States - Xylem-PdKOR-R1 | ecosystem: Host-associated > Plants > Phyllosphere > Stem > Wood/Secondary xylem...
CGTCGACTCGGAGATCCGCGACTTCAACAACGAGGCGTTGGCCAAGTCTCTGCCGATCAAGAAGGGCGACTGGTTCAACGGCAAGCTGAACGAGGATTCGGTCGAGCAGCTGGAACAGGCGTCGGGTCTGTACGGCTACGCCTTCAGCCAGGTCGATCCGGAGTATAACAAGGATCGCGAGACGCTGACGATGGGGATGAATTTCCACATCGCCCAGGCGCAGCGCACCTATGTCGAGCGGGTCGAGATCAACGGCAACACCAACACGCAGGACAAGGTGATCCGCCGCGAGATCCGCCTGGCGGAAGGCGACGCGTTCAACACCTTCCAGGTCAAGCGTTCTCAGGACCGCATCAACAGCCTGGGCTATTTCCAGGACAAGCTGGAGATCAAGCAGAACCCTGGCTCCGCGCCCGACCGCATCGTGCTGGAGACCAATGTCGAGGAGAAGTCGACCGGCGAGCTGCAGCTGTCGGCCGGCTACTCGTCGCTGGAACGCTTCATCATTCAGGCGTCGATCACCCAGCGCAACTTCCGCGGCAAGGGGCAGGAGCTTCGCGCCTCGGTCAATTACTCCAGCTACTCGAAGTCGATCGAGCTGGGGTTCACCGAGCCCTATCTGTTCGACAAGAACATCGCGCTGGGCGGCGACATCTTCCGTCGCGACTACAACAACTTCAACTTCGTCGGCACCGACAGGCGGACGACGTTCAGCCAGGTGTCGACCGGCTTCCAGCTCCGCACCAGCGTGCCGGTGTCGGAATATTGGGCGCTGTCGGGTCGCTATGGCCTATCGTACGACGAAGTCGGGCTGGACGAGTCGACCTTCTTCACCAACGGGCGCTGCGATCCGTTGAAGGCGGGCCGCTATCTGTGCGACACGCTGGGCAATCGCTGGACCTCCACGGTCGGCTACTCGATCCTCAACGACAGCCTCAACAGCCGGCTCAGGCCGTCGGCGGGTCAGCGCTTCTCGTTCAGCCAGGACTTCGCCGGGCTGGGCGGCGACGTGCGCTATGTGCGGACCAGCGCCAACTACGCCAAATATGTGTCGGTCGGCGGCGGCTTCATCGGCTCGCTTCAGGTGGAGGGCGGGCACATCTTCTCGCTGGAGAAGTCGCGTGGGCCGGGCATCGACAAGATCCGGATCATCGACCGCTTCCAGCTGGGCGAGCCGCAGTTCCGCGGCTTCGACATTCGCGGCGTGGGCCCGCGCGTGCAGCGGCTCGGCTATACGCTGGATGCGGCGGGCAAGCAGGTGCTCATCACTGACCGCGATCAGATCCAGGACGACGCGCTCGGCGGCCGCGCCTATTACTTGACCCGGGCCGAGCTGGAGATCCCGCTGGGATCGGGCGCGCGCGAGCTGGGCCTGCGGCCGACCATCTACGTCCAGGCAGGCAGTCTGTTCGGGATCAAGCGCCCGAACGCCACCGCCGTCTTCCCGACGGTCACCGCCGCCGACGGCACGGTCACGGTGCTGCCGCTCAGCACGCCGATCCTCGACGACCAGGGGCGCTCGCTCTACCAGGTGCCGGTGCCCGCGGCGCCCGCCACCGATGCGAACGCCGGGCGGATCACCACCTGCCAGACCGGCTTCTCCGAGACGCTGGGCGGCGCCTGCACGGGTACGTCGGCCAACACGGTCTACGCGTCCAGCATCTCGCCGTTCCGTGAAATCTTCTACGGCAGCAGCGCGACGCCCCGCGTCACGGTGGGCTTCGGCGTCAACTGGACCTCGCCCTTCGGCCCGCTGCGCATCGACATCGCCAAGGCGCTGGTCACCCAGCGCGGCGACGACCCCAAGCTCATCACCTTCAACGTAGGGACTCAGTTCTGATGAACACCATGCAGAAGCTTCTCCTGGCGACCGCGGTCGCGGGCACCGGCGTCGCCGCTGGCGGCGTCGCCTCGGCGCAGGCGGGCGGCGTTGCCGTCGCCGACCCGCAGGGTGCGATCGCCAACACCCGCGCCTGGACCGCCGCGCGCGGCCAGATCCAGACCACCTACAAGACGCAGCTGGACCAGGCCGAGACCCGCCGCCAGGCGATCGCCGCCGAGCTCCAGCCGCTTGAGCGCGCGCTGCAGACCGCCGCGGCGGCACCGGGCGCCAACCAGGCGGCGCTCCAGACCCAGGCGCAGACCATCCGCACGCGCGCCGAGGCCGGCCAGCAGGAGCTCGGCCGCATCACCCTGCCGGCGCAGCGCGCCCAGGCCTATGCGATCGAGCAGATCCAGGCGCAGCTCTCCACCGCGGTCCAGAACGCGGTGCGCGCGCGCAACGTCAGCCTCCTGGTCAGCCCGCAGGCGGTGCTGTTCACCCAGCCGACCGCCGACATCACCCCCGCGATCACCGCGGAGCTCGACAAGCTGGTGCCGACCGTCAACATCAACCCGCCCGCCAACTGGCAGCCGGGCCAGCAGGGTCAGGCCGCCGCCGGCGCCGCGCCGGCCGCCGGGGCCGCACCCGCCGCGACCACGCCTGCCGCACCGGCCGGCAATCGCCCGCGCGGCCGGTGAGCGAGACCGTCTCCGCCGGTCCGCTCGACATCGGGCGGGTCATGGCGGCGTTGCCACACCGCTATCCCATGCTCCTCGTCGACCGCGTCGAGGAGCTGTTGACCGGCGAGCGGATCGCCGCGATCAAGGCGGTGACGATCAACGAAGGCTTCTTCCAGGGGCACTTCCCCGGCCGCCCGATCATGCCAGGCGTGCTCATCGTCGAGGCGCTGGCGCAGGCGGCCGGCGTCCTCGCGGTGGAGAGCCTGGGCCTCGCCGGATCGGGCAAGCTCGTCTACTTCATGGCGATCGACGGCGCCAAGTTCAGGAAGCCGGTGGAGCCGGGGGTGTTGCTCCGGCTGGAGGTCGCGTTCGTGCAGAAGCGCGCCAGCGTGTGCAAGTTCGCGGGCGTCGCGAAAATCGACGGCCAAGTCGTTGCGGAAGCGAACTTTACGGCGATGATCGCGGACCCGCCCAAGTAGGCACTCCGCAGCACCTTTGACAACATCCGGCGCCGCGGCTAAGCGCCCCGCCGTCCTCTCGGCTGGTCGGAAACCAGCCACTATCAGGAGCAATCCTCATGAAGTCCGACATTCATCCCGATTACCACACCATCAACGTCCAGATGACCGACGGCACCGTGTTCCAGACCCGCTCCACCTGGGGCAAGGAAGGCGACACCATGACGCTCGACATCGACCCGCTGGCGCACCCGGCCTGGACCGGTGGCAGGGGCCAGCTGCTCGACCAGGGCGGCCAGGTTGCTCGCTTCAACAAGCGGTTCGGCGGGCTGTCGCTCAAGACGAAGTAAACCGCTCGTCAACCACTCGGCGGTAGCGTGACCTCATGTTCGCCGCCGAGTTCGAGACCGCAGACACCAACGGCCGGCGCCGCTCCCCGCGTGCGCCGGTTTCGTTCGACGTCCAGCTTGGGCGTGGCGGCCTGGACCGCACCCTGTGCAAGGTCGCCGACGTCTCCCGCCACGGCGCGCGGCTCCAGACCTATACCGCCATGCGCAAGGGCAGCACCATCTGGCTCACGCTGCCGCGGCTTGGCCAGATCGCGGCGGACGTGATGTGGGCGGACGACTTCACCGCAGGCTGCCAGTTCAGAACGCCGCTGACGGAAGCGCAGTTCGCGCAGCTCCTGGATATCCAGATCTGATCGGCCGGCAAGGCCGCGCACGCCGGTCCAACCGCGTGATGCTAGCGACCAGACCATCACCCGGATGTTTGATCCGCGCGGCCACGGACTGACCCCCGCCGTCGCCCGGAGCGGGCGCTACGGCCGCCACGAAACGCTTCGGCGATCAGGTATTTGGCAGGTGGAGTGGTGCCCAGGGACGGGATCGAACCGCCGACACTGCGATTTTCAGTCGCATGCTCTACCAACTGAGCTACCTGGGCATTGGACCGTCGTCGCGATCCGATGCGCGCGTCTACCGAGGGTCGTTGGTGCTGTCCAGCCCATCTTCGTCGCTCGCCGGGCCGGGCAGACGATAGCCGTCGCCGAGCCACTGCAGGAGATCGCGGTCGCGGCATCCGCGCGAACAGAAGGGACGGCTGATCGGATCGGCTGGCTTGCCGCAGACGGGACAGGCGGCGGTCATGACATGGTCTCCAGAGGGTCGACGCCGCACCGTCGGACGAGCTCGGCGCGCCAGCCCACCGCCTCCATCCGGGCGATCAGCCGCGGCGGGAGCCGGACCGGTGCAGCCGGGCCCGGCGGGGTTCGTTCCAGGCTGCGCAAGGCAGCGCGCGCGGCGGCGCCGACCGGATCGGCCTGGACCAACTCCAGGAGCGACGCGCGGACGCGCGGTCGGATCAGCTGAAGGAAACCGAAGCCGTTCACCGCGGTGCGCTCGAACGGGGCTGGCAACGTCGCGTCCAGAGCCTCCGCGACACGCAGCCTCGCGGCCTTGTCGGACAGGGTGGGATAGTCGATGCCGATCGATCCGGCGACGCCTAGACGCCGGATCGCGAGCCCTGCCGCCGCCGACGCTTCGAGCGCGAGTGTGTCGAGCGGGGGAGCGCCATCGACGTCGATCACCGTCATTGCCGGGGTGAGCGCTACGCGAAGGATACCGCCGGGGAACGGGACCTCGCCTGTCTCGGCTTCGGCCAGCGTCTCGGACCAGCCCGCGGCCTCAAGCGCATCGGCTTGGTGAGGGCGAAGGTGACGAACGGGGATGCCGGTGGCCGCGATGCGTGCGAGGAGGTCGGGGCCGCTGGTCCGTGGTGTGGCCGGGTCGACCGCCACGACCTTGGCGAGCTTGACCCGCCGCCCCTCGGGCACGGCCTCGCGGGTCACGCGCACGACCAGGCTGCTCCCCAGCGTCGCCGCGGCCGGCGGGCGGTCGAGCATGGCCTCGCCGTCAGCCCAGTTGACGCGCGCGAGCATTGGAGACAGCCGCTCCGCTAATCGCACCTCCAGCACGCTGCCATGCCGAATCAGGCCGTCAACAGGTTCGATAGCAGCTTCCGCTATGCGACCGTCAACGACCAGCGCCGCGCGCGCCTCGCCGATGCCGGCCTCGAACACCCATTCCGTCGCGGCCATTTCAGGAGACCGGCAGGCCGGCGGCACGGAGCAGGGCGCGCGTCTCGAACAACGGCAGGCCGACCACGCCGGAATGCGACCCTTGGATGAAGCGGATCATGCCCTCGGCACGGCCCTGTATCGCGTAGCCGCCTGCCTTGCCCAACCCTTCGCCGCACGCGACGTAGCCGTCGATCTCGGCGGACGATAGGGGCTTGAAGGCGACGATCGTGTCCGACAGCCTGGTGCGGACACGACCGTCCCGGTCGATCACGCACACCGCCGACAGGCAGTGGTGACGACGCCCGGACAGGAGCAACAGGAGTTCGCGCTGCAACGCGGTCGTGCCGGCGGGCGGCAGGATGCGCCGGCCCAACGCGATGGTGGTGTCGCCGGCTAGGACCAGTTCGTCGGGTCCGCGCACGACGGCGCCGGCTTTCTCGACCGCCATGCGGAGCGCGTAGTCGCGCGGCCGCTCTCGAAGGCGCGGTGTCTCGTCAATCTCGGGCGCGACGATGCGAGCCGGTTGGCAGCCCAATCGCGCAAGAAGATCGCGGCGACGTGGAGAGGAGGAGGCGAGGACGAGCGGCGGCATCAAAGCCATCGGAGCGGCCGACACGCCATCGCGATCGGCAGGGTCGTGCCCCGCCCGGTCACTTGAAGCGATAGGTGATCCGACCCTTGGTAAGGTCATAAGGTGTCAGTTCGACCAGCACCTCGTCGCCGGTCAGCACGCGGATGCGGTTCTTGCGCATCTTGCCCGCCGTGTGCCCCAATATTTCGTGATCGTTCTCGAGACGGACGCGGAACATGGCGTTGGGCAACAGCTCCACCACCTGTCCGCGCAATTCGAGCAGTTCTTCCTTGGCCAAACAAACCTCTATCGATGGAACGCGCGCGCCTTACCGGAGAAGACGGCGAAAGGGAAGGGGCGGTCCGGCCGCGCTCCCCCCCACATCGCGTATATGGGTCGTCCCGCGCGGCTTCGCAATCACGCGCCGGCACCCGGCCAGTGCGGCAAGCGACTATCCCGCAGCAGGATCCTGCCGACCGGCGACCACCGTGGCGATCGCGAGATCGCCGGTGACGTTCAGCATCGTTCGCGCCATGTCCAGGAACCGATCCACGCCCAGGACCAACCCGATGGCGGCGGGCGGCACCCCGACGGTGCCGAGGATCAGCGCGACCACCGGCAGCGATCCGGCGGGAACGCCCGCGGTGCCGACGCCACCCAAGATGCATACCGCCAACACCGTCGCCTGCGCGCTCCAGCTCAGCTCGACGCCGAAGAACTGCGCCAGGAAGATGACGGTGACCCCTTCGAAGATGGCGGTGCCGTTCTGGTTCGCGGTCGCGCCGATCGTCAGAACGAAGCGGGCAACCTTGCGGGGAAGATAGAGCGCGTCCTCCGCCACGCGCAGCGAGGTCGGAAGCGTCGCGTTCGAGGAGGCGGTGGCGAACGCCATCATCATCGCCTCCCCGACCCCGCGAAAGAAGGTGATCGGGCCGACCCCGGCGAACAGGCGCACCGCGAGCGGGTAGACGAGCAGGAGCTGCAGCGTCAGCGCCCCCAGTACGGTGACCACGTACCAGCCGAGCCTCACCACGATCTCCGTCCCGAAGGCGGCCGCGAGATTGAACATGAAGCAGGCGACCGCGACCGGCGCGAGTCGGATGACGAGCCCGATCAGTCGCAACACGAACTCCAGCAGTCCCTCGACCCCCAACTCGAAAGCCTTTGTCTTGTCAGAGCGCGCGAGCACCAGCCCGATCCCGATGGCCAGAGCGAACACCATGAACGCGAGGATGTTGTCGTCGGCGGCGGCGCGCAGCGGGTTGGCGGGCACGATGTCGAGCACCGAGCCGAGCGACGCCGATCCGTCCCGCCCGTTCTTCAGGATCGCGCCGGCGCCGGCGCCCGCCTGTGCGAGCAGCGTCCGTGCCTCGGCCGGATCGACGCCGGCGCCCGGCCGGACCAGATTGACCGTGGCGAGCGCCAGCACGACAGAGACGGCGGACAGGCAGACCGTGGCGACAAAGGTGCGCAGGCCGATCCGCTTCAGCTGGGCCAGATCTCCCATTTCGGCCACCCCTGTCACCAGTGCCGCGAACAGCAGTGGCAGAACCAGCATGAAGAGGAGCCGGAGGAAGAGCTGACCCGCGGGGCCGGTCAGGTTGGCGACGATCCAGTCTATCCAGGTCGCGTCGCCGGCCAGGAGATGGGCGGCAAGCCCCGCGCCCAGACCGACCGCAAAGCCGACGAGCATCTGGAGGTGGAGCGGGAAACGCGACGCCCGCGGTTCGGCAGGCGCCACGTCGGTTGGCTCGGTCATGATTGGCACGGTAACGACCGGCCGCCGCGATGCCTAGCGGGCCGGGCGGGCGACCGCCCGGCCTGTGGCTCAGCCCGCCAGCGCAGCCAGCATGAGCAGCGCAACGATGTTGGTGATCTTGATCATCGGATTGACCGCCGGGCCGGCAGTGTCCTTGTACGGATCGCCGACCGTGTCGCCGGTAACTGCGGCCTTGTGCGCCTCCGACCCCTTGCCGCCATGATTGCCGTCCTCGATGTATTTCTTGGCATTGTCCCAGGCGCCACCGCCCGAGGTCATGGAGATGGCGACGAACAAGCCGGAGACGATGACGCCCAGGAGAAGCGCGCCGAGCGCGGCAAAGGCGTTCGCCTGCCCCGCCACCGCACCGATCGCGAAATAGACGACGATCGGCGCCAGCACCGGCAGCAGCGAGGGAACGATCATCTCCTTGATCGCCGCCCGCGTCACCAGATCGACCGTGCGGGCATAGTTCGGGCGGCTGGTGCCGGCCATGATCCCGCGATCGTCGCGGAACTGCGCACGCACGTCCTCCACCACCGCTCCGGCCGCGCGGCCGACCGCGGTCATGCCGAACGCGCCGAACAGATAGGGAAGGAGCGCGCCGAGCAGCAGCCCGACGATGACGTAGGGGTTCGACAGCGAGAAATCGACCGTCAGCTCCGGGAAGAACTCGGTGAGGTCGGTCTTGTAGGCGCCGAACAGCACCAGCGCGGCAAGCGCGGCCGAGCCGATGGCATAGCCCTTGGTCACCGCCTTGGTGGTGTTGCCGACCGCGTCAAGCGCGTCGGTCTTCTCGCGCACCGAATGGTCGAGCTCCGCCATTTCCGCGATGCCGCCGGCATTGTCGGTAACGGGCCCATAGGCGTCGAGCGCCACCACCATGCCGGCGAGCGCCAACATCGATGTCGCGGCGAAGGCGATGCCGATGATCCCGGCGAGCTGATAGGCGGCGATCACCGCGACGACGATCACGATCGTCGGCAGCGCGGTCGACTCCAGGCTGATCGCGAGGCCCTGGATGACGTTGGTGCCGTGACCCGTCTCCGACGCCTTGGCGATCGACTTGACGGGACGGAAGTTGGTGCCGGTATAATATTCGGTGATCCACACCAGCGCGCCGGTGACGGCAAGGCCGATCAGCATGCACCAGAACAGGTCCATCCCGGTGAAGGACGGGGCCGCCGCGACCACCGCCGCGGGCGCTCCATCCGCGGTGACGTCGGCCGGCCCGCCCAGCACGGTGTTGAGGTCGCCGAGCGTGTAGCTGGTGGCGAGATAGATCGCCGGCACCGCCAGGATCGCCGACGTCCAGAAACCCTTGTAGAGCGCGCCCATGATCGACCCGGTCTTGCCGAGCCGGACCATGTAGGTCCCGATGATGGAGGTGACGATGCACACGCCGCCGACCAGCAGCGGCAGCGTCATCAGCCGGCCCACCAGGTCGGGGCTGCCGGTGACGAGAAGCGCGATCGACACCATGGTCACGCCCAGCGTCACGACATAGGTCTCGAACAGGTCGGCGGCCATGCCGGCGCAGTCGCCCACATTGTCGCCGACATTGTCGGCGATCACGGCGGGGTTGCGGGGATCGTCCTCCGGGATGCCGGCCTCGACCTTGCCGACCAGGTCGGCGCCGACGTCGGCGGCCTTGGTGAAGATGCCGCCGCCCAGCCGCGCGAAGATCGAGATCAGCGAGGCGCCGAACGACAGCGCGACCAGCGCGTTGACGATTGTGCGGCTGGTCGGGGCGAGCCCCTGCACCTCCGTCAGGTACCAGTAGAACACCGCGATCGCGAGCAGCCCGAGCCCGGCGACGAGCATGCCGGTGACCGCGCCCGAGCGGAAGGCGGCGGTGAGCCCGCCCTGGAGCGAGCCGCGCGCGGCTTCGGCGGTACGGACGTTGGCCTTGACCGAGATGTTCATGCCGATGAAGCCGGTCACGCCCGACAGGACCGCGCCGACCAGGAAGCCGATCGCCTCGGTGAGGCCGAGGGTGGCACCGACGATGACGACGACGATCACCCCGACGATCGCGATCGTCCGGTACTGCCGCGCAAGATAGGCGCGTGCGCCTTCCTGGATCGCGGCGGCGATGTCCTGCATTCGCGCGTTGCCGGGCGAGAGCCCTAGCACCTGCCGGCTGGTGACGAGGCCGTACACCACGGCGAGCACGCCGCAGAGCATGGCGAGGTAGACCGTTGTCATTCGGATGATCCTTCCCTGTTGGACGCCCGATTGTTCCGGGTCGCGACCAGGGGAAGCTAACGGCCTCTACGCGTTGCGCAACCCATGGCGGTAGCCGAGGCTCGCGGGCAGCGGCACCGCCATCCCGTCGCGTACGAGCGCCAGACCGGCGCCGGTCGCGAACGTGCCGACCCGCGTCGCGGCGACCGGGGGAGCGACGCCCGAGGGCAATGCGAAAAGCAGCTGGTAGTCATCGCCCGCCGTCGCCGCCGCGACCGGATCGTCGCCGGCAAAGGCGCGGTACGGGTCCGACAGCGGCACTGCGCCGAGATCGATCGTCACCGCCACGTCGCTCGTCGCGGCCATGCGCGCCGCATCGATGAGCAGGCCGTCGGACACGTCCATCATGGCGCCGACCACCGGCGCCAGTGCGGCGCCCTCCACCAGGCAGGGGCGGGGACGTCGGTAGGCGGCGAGGAGCGCGGGCGATCCGGCCCGTCCGCGCGCGATGGCGAGTCCGGCACCGGCGTCGCCGATCGTTCCGGTGACCCATAGCGCGTCGCCCGCTCGAGCGCCGCTTCGGGCAGGCGCCGCGCTGCTGCGTCCGAACGCTGTCACCGTCAGGATGCGCGGCGCCCCCGCGGGCAGCGTTACCGTGTCGCCGCCGATCAGCGGGCAGGCATGGGCGGCCAGGACCTCCCGCAATCCAACCAAGAACGCCGCGTCCCAATCGGCGGCAGACAGGGGATAGTTGAGCGTGACGCCTTCAACGGCAGCGCCCTTGGCCGCGAGGTCGGACAGGTTGGTGGCGACCAGCTTCCATGCCACGTCTGCGGCGGGATCGGCCGGGAGGAAGTGAACGCCCTCGACCTGCGTATCGGTGGTGACCACCAGATCGCCGACCAGAGCGACATCGTCGTTCAGGCCGCGCGCACCGGCATGAAGGGGGAACGCCTGCAAGGCTGCGAGGAACCCGGCTTCATCCACTACGTCGCCTTGCAGTTGGGGGAGGAGGAGATCGTATCGGCTGTCGGCGGGAACTGACGCGTGCCCCGTCGTGACCTTCCTTCGGCTCGCCGAGTAGCTAAAGGTCGGCGGGCCGCAACGGCGGACTTCACGCTACGTCCGCGCATCCTTGGCGATGGCGTCGAGCAAGCCGTTGACGAACCCGGCCTCCCGCCGCTCGTAAAAGGCATGGGCGACGTCGACATAGGCGCTGATCGCGGCGCCGACGGGCACGTCCGCACGCGCCAGCAGCTCAAACGTGCCCGCGCGCAGGATCGCCTTCATCGGCTTGTCGAGCCGCGTCAGCGTCCACCCGCTCGCGAGCTTTGCGGCAACCAGCCGGTCGATCTCCTCGGTGCGGGCGATCGTGCCGGTGACCAGCGCGTCGAAGAACTCGACCTCCGCCTCCGCATATTCCGCTCCCTCGATCGTCGCGCCGAGCCGATGGTGGTGGAACTCGTGCAGAAGTTGCGGAGGCGCGGTGCCCTCCATCTCATGCTGGTAGAGCGCTTGAACGGCGGCGAGGCGAGCGGCGGCGCGAGCCTGAGCGCGGGCGGGGATATGGGTCATGTTGCGGCGCCATGTAGGCGCTCGCCGCGCGGGCGTCACCCCGGCGCTTGCCGGATGACAGCGCGCGATGAAGCCGCTACGGCTCCGTTCCCAGATCCGTTGGAGGTGCGGCACGGTGAACAAGGGGTGGCTCGCCGCGATGGAGCGACTGCCCGTGTTCGGTGGGCGCCCGATCGTCGGTTACGCGATCGGTTCGGCGCTGGCGCTGGTCGCGGCGGCGATCCGCTGGGCCCTCGCCGCGGTCTTTCCGCCAGGCTTTCCTTTCGTCACCTTCTTCCCGGCGGTTATCGTGACCGCATTCGTGTTCGGTCGTGGTCCGGGGATCGCGGCGGCGACAATCTCCGGTCTTCTCGCCTGGTACCTCTTTATCCCGCCTGCGGGCTTCGGAGCGGACACCGCGGTGACGGTGGCGCTGAGCTTCTATGTGCTGACTGTGGCGGTGCCGATCGTGATCATCGATGCCATGCAGGTCGCCAATCGGCGCCTGGCCGCGGAGCGGACCCGCACGCGCCAGCTTGCCGAACGCACCGAACTCTTGTTTCGCGAGCTACAGCACCGCGTGTCCAACAATCTTCAGATGGTCGGCGCGGTGCTCAATCTCCAGCGTCGCGAGGTACGCGACCCCGCTGCTGTGCAGGCGTTGACCGACGCATCCACCAAGTTGCAGCTGATCGGACGCATCCAGCGCAAATTGTACGATACCAGCGGCGAGCAGGTCGCGCTGGACGTGTTCGTCGCCGAACTGACCGATGACCTGATCGCAGCGGGCGGCAAGCCGGGCGTGCGGTGCTTCGTGGATGCGGAGCCAGGATTGCTGCTGTCCCCCGACGCCGCCATCCCGGTCGCGCTGATCCTGGCGGAAGGCGTGGCGAACGCGATCGAGCATGGGTTCGCGGACGAGAAGGGCGGCCGCATCGGTGTGGCCGCGGTCCGGCGCGGGGGCCATATCGAGCTTTCCGTCCGAGATGACGGGCGCGGCCTACCACCCGGCTTCGACGTCGGTGCGGCGAATAGCCTGGGGTTGAAGATCGCGCGCACGCTGGCGCGGCAGCTGGAGGCGGACTTTACCCTTCGCGATGGAGCGCCGGGCACGGTGATGGAATTGCGCATGCCCACCGAGCGGACGCTGTTGAGGCTGGGCTGACCGTCAGCGGTTCAGCCGCAAACGCAGTGCGACGGAACGGGCGTGCGCGGGCAGCCCCTCCGCCTCCGCCAGCGCCACGGTGGCGGGACCGAGTTCCGCCAGCGCGCTCTCGTCCACGCCGAGGAAGCTCGTCCGCTTCATGAAGTCGGTGACGCTCAGGCCGCTGGAGAAGCGGGCCCGCCGACCGGTGGGCAGGACATGGTTCGGCCCCGCGACATAGTCACCGACCGCCTCGGGCGTATGACGCCCCAGGAACACGGAGCCTGCGTGGCGGATGCGTGCGAACAGCGCATCCGGATCGTCAACGGCGAGCTGGAGGTGCTCGGGGGCGAGCCGGTCAACCAGCGGGCAGGCGTCGGCAAGCCGATCCACCACCACGACTGCGCCGTTCGCTTCCCATGCCGCACGCGCGACCGCACCGGTGGCGAGCGTCGCTAGCTGCCGCTCGACGGCTTCGCAGACCCGCCCGGCGAACCCGTCGTCATCGGTGAACAGGATTGATTGGGTGGTGGTGTCGTGCTCGGCCTGGGAGAGGAGATCGGCCGCGATCCAGTCGGGATCGTTGGCGGCATCGGCAACGAGGACGATCTCGCTCGGCCCCGCGACCATGTCGATGCCGACGACGCCGTAGACTTGGCGTTTCGCCTCCGCGACCCAGGCGTTACCCGGGCCGGTGACGACGTCCACCGGCGCGATCCGGCCGGCACCATAGGCAAGAGCGGCGATCGCCTGTGCGCCGCCGATCCGCCAGACCTCGTCCACCCCGGCAAGGTGCGCGGCGGCGAGCACCAGCGGATTGATCGCACCGTTCGGCGTCGGCGTCGCCATGGCGATGCGAGCCACCCCGGCGACCTTGGCCGGGATGGCGTTCATCAACAGCGAAGACGGGTAGGCGGCGCGTCCGCCCGGCACGTAGAGCCCGGCCGAGTCGACCGGCGACCAGCGTGCGCCCAGCCGCACCCCGGCGCCGTCGGTCCAGTCGCTATCGCCGGGGCGCTGTCGTTCGTGGTAGGCGCGGATGCGGGCCGCCGCCAGGTCGAGGGCGATGCGCAGGCCTGGTTCCAACCCCCTGTAGGCGGCGGCACAGTCGGCCGGATCGACCTGCCACCCCGTGGCATCGAGATCATGCCCGTCGAACTTGCGGGTGAGGGTACCGAGCGCCGCCTCGCCCCCTTCGCGAACCGAGCGGATGATCGCGGCCACATCACGCGACACGTCCGCGGACGCCTCGCGCCGGGCGTCGACCAGAGCGTCGAACCGGCTCGCGAACTCGGCATCGGCGGCATGCAGGCGGATCATGCCACCGCCGTCCTGATCGCTTCGACCAGCGGCACCACGTCGCCGCGGGTCTTCATCGCGGCGCGGTTGACCGTCAAGCGGCTGGTGATGTCCATGATCCGCTCCACCTCGACCAAGCCGTTCTCCGCCAGCGTGCGCCCCGACGAGACCAGGTCGACGATGCGCGGCGCCAGCCCCAGCGTCGGCGCGAGCTCCATCGCGCCGTTCAGCTTGACGCATTCCGCCTGAACGCCGCGGCGCGCGAAATGGCCGGCGGTGACGTGGGGATATTTGGTCGCGACGCGAACATGGCTCCACCCGCGCGGGTCGTCCGATGCGGCAAGGTCCGCGGGCTCGGCCACCGACAGGCGGCAATGACCGATGCGCAGGTCGACTGGCGCGTAGAGTTCAGAATAGTCGAACTCCGCGAGGACGTCCGAGCCGACGATGCCGACCTGTGCGGCCCCATGCGCGACGAAGGTCGCGACATCGAAGGCGCGAACCCGGATCAGCCCGATCTCCGCCACATCGGTGGCGAAGCGCAACGCGCGGCTGTCCGGATCGGAGAAGGCCGGTTCGGGACGGATGCCCGCCGCAGCCAGGATCGGCAGCGCCTCGGCAAGGATGCGGCCCTTGGGCACGGCGATGATCAGGGGAGCACGCATCGGCGGGGGGGCTTACCGGCGGGGGGCGGGGGGCGCAACCTTCGCGCTGCGACAGCAGGAAGGGGCGCACGGTACGAGACCGGCGCCGCAGCGGTGCGTGTCCAGGTCGCGTTCCTCACCTTTGCAAATCCGGCCCAGGAGGGGTTCTCCCGGGCCGGTCGTGCGTGTCAGTAGAAGAAGCGGTCGTAGGAACGAACGACGCGGCCGGTGCGCGTGTCCACCAGCACGACATCGTTGCCGTACCGGATCCAGCGCTGGCCCGCATAGGGACGGGCGAGACGATAACGCTGCCAATCGTTGACCCAGTAACGCTGGCCGTAATAGCCGGGCTGGAAGCGGTAGCCGGGCTGTACGGGCCGATAGGCATAGCCCTGCGGTCCCACATAACCGCCGCGGCGGAACGCCTGGGGATTGGACCGGCGATAGTCGCGCCAATCCTCGCGCAGTTCCTGCCGGTCCTCGCGCAGCTCGCGCCTGGCATCGCGAACGTCGCGGCGGTCGCCGTTGCGATAGGCGCGCTCCAAATCGCGGCGGCTTTCGCGCACTTCGCGCTGGTCGCGGCGGACCTCGCCGTAGCTCTGGGCACTGGCGGCGACCGGGACCAGCATGGCGGCGGTCAGCCCTGCGACGATGATCTTACGCATCCCTCATCTCCTTCAACTGCCGTCGAGGTGGCGGCATGGAGACGGGAATAGGACGGCCCGGCTGAACCGCCTCCATACGGCGCGGTCAGCCTTTCGACAGCTTCAGATGTTCCAGCGCCGCATCGCCGCGACCACTGCGGGCGCGTCCTCCCATGGAACGAAATGGCCGGCATCGATCCGCTCGATCGTCAGCCGCGGCACGTGTGAAGCAAGACCTTCCAGCTGCACGGGCAGCAGTGCCTTGTCGCGCGTGCCCCAGATCACCAACGTATCCTGCGTCACCGCCGGAAAGGGCGCGTCGAGAAAGGCGGGGCGCTCGGGCGTCTCATCGGTCGCCGGGACGATCACCCCAGCGGCCCGGTACCAGTTGAGCATCGCCGTCATGGCACCCGGCTGCGCCCATTCGTCGAGGTACGCCGCCTTGTCCTCGCCGGCGATGACGCGGGTGACGTGATGCGCGAAGCTGGAGGCGAAGAACCGCTCCAGCCCGGCACCGACCAGCCCCCGGTCCAGGGCGGTGTCGCGGAACCGGCGGATATACTGGCTGGCGGCGCGTTGCTCCGGATCGTCGAACAGCGAGCGTTGGAAGACCAGCGGGTGCGGCGCGTTGACGATCGCCAGCCGCGCCACGCGGTCGGGATGCTTCAACGCCGCCATCCACGCCGCCGCGCCGCCCCAGTCATGTCCCACCAGCGTGAAGCAATCGATCCCGAGCGCATCCGCAAGTGCCAACACATCTGCGACGATGCGATCGGTGGCGTAGCTGTCGACCCCTTCGGGTTTGTCCGACCGGGCATAGCCGCGCTGGTCGGGGGCGACGACGAACCGGTCGCGGGCGAGATCCGGAACGACGCCGCGCCAGGTGCGATGCGACTCGGGAAAGCCATGAAGCAGGATCACGGGCGGTGCCGTCCGGTCGCCAGCGAGTTGAACGTCGAGCGACACGCCGGTGGAGAGCGCGATGCGGGTCAGCGTGTCGGTCATGGGAGCTCCGGAGCGGTAATGGCTTGGGCGCGATCCTTCCCCAACGCCAGTCGGCTGGCAACCTGGACCGGACGCGAAGCCTAGCCGCCCGTCTCCGCCAGCATGGCGAGCAGATCGACCGGGTAGATCGCCTCCGGCCACCTCGCGATCTCGGCGGCGGTGAACCACCGCCATTCCTGCATCACGCGCCGCTCTAATTCGGTATGCCCGGTCGGATCGACCTCGTGCGCATCGATGTCCACTCGAAAATAGCGCTCGTCGGCAGTGACGGGTACATCCTCTACCGTCACGAACTCGACCAGCCGGCGTGCGACCTCCGGGCCGCAATCGCGATGGAGGCCGGTTTCCTCCGCCAGCTCGCGCCGGGCCGCGGCGGCGACGGTCTCGCCGGGGTCCACCGCACCGCCCGGCGTCACCCAGAATGGTGGCCTGCCGGGCACGACGTAGCGGAACAGCAATGCCCGGTCCCGCCCATCGACCAGCAGGATGCGCGCGGCCGGACGGCTGGCTCTCGCGGCTGACGTCATTCGCCGTCGAGTTCGGGATAGTGACGGAAGATGCCCTGCTCGTTGAACGCGATCCGCCGTTCGCTTTTCAGATAGGTGCGTATGCCGGGCAGTTGCGCGACCTGGTCGCGAATGCGGACCAGATGGGGAAGGCCGGGTTCGAGCGACGCCATCCGCCGCGGAAACATGTAGCGCAGGCCTTCGATCAGCTGGAACAGCGAGGTATCGGCGCTTGTCCAGCGGCCGTCCATGACCCAGCTGCCCGATCCGGTCGCGGCCGCCTGCTCGAACCAGCTGAGGAACTTGGGCATCCGCTCGTCGCGGAACTGCGCCGCCGCGCGCGCCGCCTCCGGCTTCTGGTCCTCGTAATAATCGGCGACGCCGACGGGATGATGGACGTTGTGCACCTCCGCCACCATGTCGACGACGGTCAGCTGCAGCTGGTGCAGCCACGCCCGGTCGGCCATCGCGGATGGCGCCAGGTCGTGCCGCTCACCCAGGAATTGCAGAATATTGGCGACCTGCGCCACGGCGATGCCATCGATCAGATAGGGTGGCGCGAACGGCTGTCGTAGCTCGCGAGACGCCATGTCGGCGATCAGCGACTCCGGACCCAAGCGGCGCGCGGCATCGTCATAGGCGATGCCGGCCGCTTCCAGCACCAGCCGCACGAACTCGCCGCGCCCCTGGATCTGCGGCCAGTACCAAAGCGTGTACGCCATCCCTAATCCTCCCCCGGTGCGCGGGCGCGGATCGCGAGCGCGTGGATGCGCTCGTCCAACAATCGGGCGAGCGCGCGGTTCACCAACCTTTGTCGCGCGACCCGGGACAGGCCCGTAAAGGCGGCGCTTTCGACCTCGACCCGGAAGTGGCTCTCGCCCGATCCGTCATCGCCCAAGTGTCCGGCATGAAGCCTGCTCTCGTTCTCGACATGGAGGCGCGTGGGGGCGAGCGCGGCGGTCAGTTGTTCGGCGATCTGGTCGGCGACCGGGGTGGCAGCGATGGTCATGCCGCCCATATACCGGTTTTTGCGCGGGCGGGGAGCGGGTGACGGAGCGGGTTGCGAAGGATCGGTCGGGTGCACGGCTGCATGGTCGGGTCGAAGGGGCTGGTCGCCCCTGCGCGGAACCGGGATGCGGCGAACCGGGGGAGTTCCGGGCGCCGCCCCTGGAAGGCCCCAGCGACCGCAGCGGTCCGCGGGCCTTTCGCTGGATGTGCCTCGACCATGTCCGTGCCTTCAACGCCCGCTACAACTATTTCGCGGGCATGACCGCCGAGGAGATCCACCAGGCGCAACATCCGATCGCGGGATGGGAGCGGGAGACCCGCGCCTTTTCGGCCGGCGGGGCGGGCGGCAATCCCCGCTGGGCCGACTTCGACGATCCGCTGGATGCGATCGCTGCCCGCTATCGTCGCGATCCCGCGCCCGAACGCGGCGACGGCAAGCCCTTGTCGGGACAGGACCGCGCCAGCCTGGCCGTGCTGGGGCTGCCCGCAAATGCGGACCGGTCCACCCTGCGGCGTCGGTACAGCGAGCTTGTCCGCCGTTACCATCCCGACCGCAATGGCGGCGACCGGTCCAAGGAGCACGAACTCCAGGAGGTCATCGCGGCCTATCAGCAGCTACGCGGCGCACCCGCCTTCGCCTGACTGGGTCCGGTCCGCCGCCGGAGCTCGCCGCCTTGCATTGTGCCCTCAACTTCGCGGCTCGATGCGGGGAATGGCGAATAGCGGACGTCGACGGCGTTCGCGGCGCGATCGATCAGGCGGACGACGAGGAGTGTCAGCGACGCTCGTCGGCGCGAACGTCCATGATAACCTCGAACCCGCCCAGCACCATGCGCCTGCCGTCGAACGGCATCTCTGCCATCGTGCTCATGCGGTCGTCGGCCATAAAACCCGCGCTGCCCGCGTCCCGCGCCGGCTTGTCCGCCCATTCGAACCAGGAAAAGACGGTAATCTCGTCACCTTGCGACTTGACCGCACGCGCGAAGTCGGTGGTCGTACCCGTGGGCACGTCGTCTCCCCAAGCCTCTACATGGCGCTGGATGCCGTGGTCGCGGAAGATCGGAAAGCCCCAGAGCGCCAGATCGCGATATTCTCCCTGTCGCCCGGGCTCAACCGGCACCAGGAACCCGTCGACATAGCCGCAGGCCGAGCCCGCGCGCTCGTCGACGATGGTGGAGAAGCCGCCCTGGATGACGCGCTCGCGGTCGAAGGGCATGGTTGCGTCGCTCATGCGGGGATCATGCGCGACCGCGGCCACCGTGGCATCGCGGCTCGCCCGGTCGCGGTGCTCGACCCAGGCGAACACCACCGTCTCGTCGCCCTTGGCCCGCACCGCGCGGCGGAAGTCGGTGGAGTGGCCGTCCTTGATGTCGTCGCCCCAGCATTGAACGCACCGGGCGGCGCCATGATCGCGAAAGGCTGCCCAGACGCGGCGGGCATGGTCCAGGTAGGCGTCGCGCGCTTCGGTCGGCACCGCCGCGACGAAGCCGTCGATATAGGTCATCGATCCTCTCCCGTTTCCTTGTTCGGTCGCCTCGGCCGCGGCACGCGATCGGCCGCGATACCCACCACGCCCGACTATTCGCCCGTCATCGCCGACGTGGCGGCCTCCAGGTCCATGTGGAACGGCCCGAAACCATGACCGTCCGGGTCCTCGAACGCGCGGCTGTACATGAAGCCGTGATCCTCCGGGGCATGGAGGTCGCGCCCTCCGGCGGCGACCGCAGCCTCGACGATCGCGTCCACCTGTGCGCGATCATCGAGTGCCAGGGCGAGCAGCGCGCCGCTCTCTTGACGGGCATCGATGATGCGTTTGGGTGTGAAGGTCGCGTAGAAATCGCGCGACAGGAGCATGAAGCCGATCGCATCGGTCCAGGTCATCGCCGACGCGCTCTCATTGGAGAAGCGCGCGTCCCGCACCAGGCCGATCGCCTCGTAGAAGCGGGTGGAGGCGGCGACATCGGCGACCGGGAGATTGATGAAGATCGATTTGGCCATCGGCTCATCCCTTTTCGACGGTGACGATTGTTCTTGTTGCGCCGCTGGTTAGAGAACGCAACCATGAAGTTAGAAAACCTAACCGGCTTGGGACGGGCAGAGCGGCCGCGGCGGTACGGTGACGCCTGCGGCACCGCGCACGCGCTGGAGCTGATCGGCGAGCGATGGTCCTTGCTGGTCGTGCGCGAGCTGATGTTTGGCGGGCGCCGTTTCGTCGATTTGCGTCGGGGATTGCCGGGACTGAGCGCCAATGTGCTGACGCAACGGCTCGCCGCACTGGTGATGGCGGGTATCGCGCGGCGTCGTTCTCTACCTCCGCCCGCTGGCGTCGGGATCTACGAATTGACCGACTGGGGGTACGAGGCGGAGGGCGCGATCCAGGCGCTCGGCCGCTGGGCTGCGCGTTCGCCGGGCCATGATCCGACGCTGCCGCTGTCGGCGGCGTCGGCGATGCTGTCGCTGCGCACCATGATCGATCCGGTGCGCGCGGGCGCGCTGACGGGAACGCTGGCGTTCCGCTTCGGGGACGACGCGTTCGTCGCACGGCTGGATGGCGGTGCGCTGCCGATCGTTCGCGATCCAGGCATCGCCGACGTGGCAGTGACCACCGATCCGCGGACGCTCGCCGCAGTGATCTACGGCAAGCGACCGGTCGCCGAAGCCGAGCAGGACGGCCTGATGCGCGTGGACGGCGATCGCGACCTGCTCGACCGGTTCGTTGATCTGTTCCACCTGCCTGCCAAGGCGGCGGTTGAGTAGGGAGCCTCCCATGTCCTAAGGCGTTCGTCGCCATGGCCATGACCGATCTATCCAACACCCAGCCCGACAGTCGCGAGACCACCGTCCTGGACGCGCCCGACAAGATGGTCGGGGTACGCGACCTGTTCGACATCGACCTGGACTGGGAGGTGCCGGCTTTCTCGGAAGCGGACGAAAGGGTGCCCGATCTCGACCCGGCCTATGTGTTCGATCGCGACACCACGCTGGCGGTGCTGGCGGGCTTCGCACACAACCGGCGGGTGATGGTCCAGGGCTATCACGGCACCGGCAAGTCCACCCACATCGAGCAGGTCGCGGCCAGACTGAACTGGCCGTGCATCCGCATCAACCTGGATGCGCATATCAGCCGCATCGACCTGATCGGGCGCGACGCGATCGTCCTGAAAGACGGGCAGCAGGTGACCGAGTTCCGCGAGGGCCTGCTGCCATGGGCGCTGCAGACGCCCACCGCGTTGGTGTTCGATGAATATGATGCCGGCCGCCCGGACGTCATGTTTGTGATCCAGCGCGTCCTGGAGACGGAGGGCAAGCTGACCCTGCTCGACCAGAACCGCGTCATCCGCCCGAGCCGGTGGTTCCGGCTGTTCGCAACCGCCAATACGGTGGGTCTGGGCGATACCAGCGGGTTGTACCACGGCACCCAGCAAATCAACCAGGGTCAGATGGACCGTTGGAACATCGTGGTCACGCTCAACTACCTGCCCGCGGCGGTCGAGGCGCAGATCGTGCTCGCCAAGTCGGGCGAATATGACAAGCCTGACGGCAAGACGGTGGTGGACCAGATGGTCCGCGTCGCCGATCTTTCCCGCAAGGGCTTCGTCAACGGCGATATCTCGACCGTGATGAGCCCGCGGACTGTGATCACCTGGGCGCAGAACGCGCTGATCTTCGGCGACGTGGGCCTGGCGTTCCGATTGTCCTTCCTGAACAAGTGCGACGAGGCGGAGCGACCGTTGGTTGCCGAATACTATCAACGCGTGTTCGGTCGCGATCTGCCCGAGAGCGTGGCCGCGCGAGGGTGATCGATGGGTGCACGCCTCTCGTCGGCCGGGCCGCCAACGTGCGGCGGTGCCGGCACACCATCGGTGCCTGGTTGCGAATGAACGGCGCCGACGCGACATCCTCCAAATACCGGCGCGCCGGCTCTGCCTCGGTGCGACCCAAGATAGGCTAGGTGCATGGCCGCCGACACGCCCCTGGATCGCTTCAAGGCCGTCCTCGCCGGCACCGCCCGCGCGCTCGCGGACGAGCCGGAGGTGGAGCTTGCCTTCACGGCCGACGCCCCCGCGCAATCCGGCCGCCATCTCAAGGTGCCGATGCCTGCGCGCCAGCTGCCGCCCGATCAGGTCGCCGAGGCGCGCGGCTTCGCCGACGGCTTCGCGCTCCGCCTCCGTCATCACGACGCCGCCCTTCACCTGCGCGGCGCGCCGGCGGATCCGGTCGCCCGCGCAGTGTACGATGCGGTCGAGGGCGCTCGGGTCGAGGCGCTGGGCAGCCGTGGCTACCAGGGGATCGGCGACAATCTCGCGACCGCGCTCGACGTTCGTCTCCGCGCCGACCCGATCACCCGCGCGCGCAGCCGTGACGAAGTGCCGCTGCCGACCGCGCTGGCGCTGCTCGCGCGCGAGCGGCTGACCGGCAGGGAGAGCCCGGCCAACGCGCAACCGGCGCTGGCGTTGGTCCGTGAGTGGGTAGAGTCGCGCACCGACCTGGACGCGCTGGCGCTGGCGTTGGACGACCAGCGCGCCTTTCAACAGCTCACCCGCGTGTTGCTAGAACAGCTGGAGCTGATCGAGGGCGAGCAGGCCCCCGACGCGGCGGACGAGGGTGGCGAGGACGAAGAGGGCGCCGACGAGCAGCAGCCGGACGATGCGGCCGAAGGGGAGGAGCAGGGGGCCGAGGGCGAGAGCCAGGTCGAGGCGCGCGGCGAGGAGGCGCAGCGCGACGACGAGACTGGCGAGAGCCCTGACGGGCCGGACGATCAGTTCGATGAGCTCGACGGCCAGCCGGGCGACGACGGCGAGGAGGCGCCGGCGCCCGCGCGCGCCAACCGTCCCGGCCACGACACCGGTCCCGCGTCGGACTACAAGCCCTGGACCAGCCAGTTCGACGAGGTGATCGCCGCCACCGAGCTGTGCGACGCCGACGAGCTGGCCCGGCTGCGTGGGTTCCTCGACCAGCAGCTCGTTCACCTGCAATCCACGGTGTCGAAGCTGGCCAACCGGCTCCAGCGGCGGCTAATGGCGCAGCAGAGCCGGTCCTGGGACTTCGACCAGGAGGAAGGCATATTGGACGCCGCGCGGCTGGCCCGGGTGGTGGTGACGCCGGGTCAGTCGCTGTCCTACAAGGTCGAGCGCGATACCGAGTTCCGCGACACGGTGGTGACGCTGCTCATCGACAATTCAGGTTCGATGCGCGGCCGACCGATCTCGATCGCGGCGATCTCGGCCGATATTCTCGCGCGCACGCTGGAGCGGTGCGGGGTCAAGACGGAGATCCTCGGATTCACCACTCGCGCCTGGAAGGGTGGGCAGAGCCGCGAGACCTGGCTGGCCGCGGGACGCCCGCCCCAACCGGGCCGGCTCAACGATGTGCGCCACATCGTCTACAAGAAGGCCGACGAGCCGTGGCGTCGCGCCCGTGCCAATCTCGGCTTAATGATGCGCGAGGGATTGCTGAAGGAGAATATAGACGGCGAGGCGCTGCTGTGGGCGCATGGCCGGCTTCTCGCGCGACCGGAGGAGCGGCGTATCCTGATGGTCATTTCGGACGGTGCCCCGGTCGACGATTCGACTCTGTCGGTAAATTCTGGAAGCTATTTGGAACGCCATTTAAGGCAGGTGATCGGCTGGATCGAGGCACGGTCCCCGGTCGAACTGATCGCGATCGGCATCGGTCATGACGTGACCCGCTATTATAGTCGGGCGGTGACCATCATGGACGCCGAGCAGCTGGGTGGGACCATCATCGAACAGCTGGCCGCATTATTCGACGGGGACTGACGGCAGGCCGCGCGATCCCGATCCGCATGCGGCGCCAACAGACAGGAACCGGCGGCGCGTGACCGCAGCGCTCCTCTTGAAGTGACGATCAATCTTGGTTCTCGTAGGCGAGCTGAAGGATGCCCCAGTGACGACGCTGGACGCGGATCGAGGCGATGACCTGCTTCAGCAGCACCACGCCGCCGCCGGTCACCGGACGGCGATACGCCTTGAGGCAGAAGGGTGTCTCGATGCGGACCTGGGCGGCGGTTTCGGGATAGTCGAAGATCATCCCGGCGCGTGCATGTTCCTGGTTCCAAGCGGGGTCATCGGGCCGCTGCGAATGCGATCGTTCCGGCATGGCGACCGCACCGTAGCAGCGGCGATCGGTCAAGGTCATGCCGAAGAAGCCGGGCAGCTCGCGCGCCGCCTCCTGATGGGGTCGGGCAAGTCGAGTGATCAGTGCCTGCGCCGGATGGACGTAGAGCGCCGGATCGCTCCCCTCGATCAGCCGGTAGTCTTCGCCGAGCACGTCGGCCAGGCCGATCGCGCCTCCGGCCACCGCGGTGTCGAGCCCTTCGCCCACTGATCGGGCCACAGCCAGCCCGAACGCGATGTACGGGCTGTCCGGCATCTCTACGCCGCTTTCGGCCAAGACCTGAAGAAGGTCGTTGGTATCGTCGCTGACTCCCGTGACCCGCGTCGAGAGCCGTTGCAGGCCGGTCGCGTTCTCGGTGGAGGTGCTGGACAGGGCGGTCAAGCCGGCGCGCACTTCATCCACCGTCTGGACCATGGAGTCGACGCGATCGGCAACGCTCTCGCTGTTGCGGGTGAGCCCCTGCATCAGCGCACCCAGCCGGTCGACCAGCGAGCCGATGCCGGTCGCGCTCCGATGAGCCGACTGCGCCTTGGCAACCCCCTGACCGATCCGGTCGAGCATGCCGCCGGCCTCGCCGGTCAGCGCGGTGATGGAATGCTCGATCCGCTGGGTCGCGGTGGCGGTCTCATGGGCCAGCTTCTTGACCTCGCCCGCGACCACCGCGAAGCCGCGACCGGCATCGCCGGCGCGTGCCGCTTCGATCGTCGCGTTGAGCGCCAGGAGGTTGGTCTGGCCAGCGATGGCATGGATGGAGGCGGTGACCCGCGCGACTTCCGTCAGCGCCGTGTTGAAGGCCTCCAATCCGTCGTGGATGCGGGTGACCTGGTCGATCAGCTCGACCACGTCGCTGGTCGCCGCCCCGAGCTGCGCGGACGAGTGTTCGATGACGCCGCGGGCGGCGGCGGTGTTGTTGCGTGCGTCGGCGGCGGCGAACGCGACATTCTCGACATCGCCGAGCAAGCTGCGCGCATCCGCTCCGACGCTCTCGATGGTCGCAGCCTGCGCGGTGACGCGGTCGGCGAGTTCGGAGATGTCGGCCTGAAGATCCAAGGTGCGGATACCGAGCTCGCCCGACATGCGACCGGCGCGCTTGATGGTCTGATCGATCGGCTGGCGAAGTTGCGACATGGCGTTTGAGCCTACTGAGGCAAGGTTAACGCCATCCTAGCCATCAGGCCGGTACGGTCCGACTTGGCGGATCGCTTCCCCGCGCGGGGCCGGAACGCTATCCGCGCGGAC
>Ga0325400_1000789_pt1 | contig 24737 bp, 21 predicted proteins | sample PopdelMetagenome_2_FD_205662 | JGI IMG/M metagenome (GOLD analysis project Ga0325400, IMG submission 205662) | Populus deltoides microbial communities from Bellville, Georgia, United States - Xylem-PdKOR-R1 | ecosystem: Host-associated > Plants > Phyllosphere > Stem > Wood/Secondary xylem...
TCCGCGGGTGCCTATTATTGTCAATGTCACCAAAATACCTTCCGCCCCTAGTACCAGTCCGGTCGTGATCTGTCAAAATGTTACGCCTACTGCTTTGATTGCCGGTGGAGTCAACTTAACGTGGTATGGAACCGACACAACCAGCATGGGTTCAGCAACCCCTACTATCCCTTCCTCAGCTACAGTAGGTGTTACTAAATACTACGTAAGCCAGTCGGTAAGCGGTTGTGAAAGCCCTAAAGCTAGTATTACGGTTACGGTAAGAGCGCTACCCGCAGCCCCAAGCGTAGCTACTCCCGCCCCTTACTGCCAGGGCGCTACGGCAGCTCCTTTATCGGCTACCGCAGCTACCGGTAATAAAATAAAGTGGTATGGCACTAATGCAACTGGTGGTACGGCAGCAGAAAGGCAAATACCATCAACGAATGCAACGGCTACCTATTATGTCAGTCAAACAGACGCCAATAGCTGCGAAAGTCCACGCGCTCCTGTTATCGTTACTATTAATCCGAAGCCAGACACAGTAAAGACGACTCCGCTTGTAATCTGTCAAAACACAACGCCTGTGGCATTAAATGCAACACCCACTGCAGGCGATACGCTGAAATGGTACCTCAACGCTAGTGGTGGCACCCCTTCGTTAACTCCGCCCCCTTACAGCACTCAAGTTGCTACGACGATAACCTATTACGTTAGTCAAAAAGACGCAAAGGGCTGCGAGAGTGACAGGCGGTCTCTTGTTGTTACGATTAACCCAACGCCTACAAAGCCAACCGTCACCGGGACGCCTTCTGCTTGCCAGTTCACCAACCCTGTAACGTTGTCTGCCACGGGGCAAAACCTGAAATGGTATACGGATTCAACGACCACAAGCAGTTTAGGGAATACGCTTACTCAGCAGACAGATGAAGCCGGTACCTTTAGCTATTATGTCAGCCAATCGCTGAGAGCCTGCGAGGGGCCTCGTACTTTGGCTCAGGTCATCATTAAACCGCAGCCCGGATTACCCGGCGTTTCGAACGTAGCCGTTTGCCAGGATGCTCCGAATCAAGCCCTGACCGCCAACAGCGCCAACGGAGGTAGTCTGCAGTGGTTCGATGCCAATGACAATTCACTTCAATCGGCACCAACACCAGCAACCAATGTTAATCAAACGGCTACCTACACTTACAAAGTCAATCAAACTGTCAACGGCTGCGTAAGTAACAAAGCTTCGCTCACGTACACGGTCAATGTAACGCCCCTGCCCACGGTGGTCTCGCCGGCGGTGTACTGCCAGAATCAGACTTCGCAGCCCCTGCAGGCCAGCGGAACGGGTTTGAAATGGACGGATCCGTACGGTAACGTATCGGCCAATACGCCAACGCCACCGACGCTGAACGTAACCGAGGGGGCTAACTACCAGGTTACGCAAACCTCCGCGGCAACCGGGTGCGAAAGCCGGAAAGCCACCATCAAACTGATCATCAACGGTCCGCCGACGGCCCGGGTTGACGGGGGCGGCACGGTTAACCTCGGTATGCCCGCCACCCTGACGCTGACCTTTACCAGCACGGGACCTTACAGCTTCACGCTGTCGGATGGTACCACCGGCACCTCAGACACTCAGACCAAGACGGTCAGCGTTACGCCGAAAGCCAGCACGATTTACACCGTCGCCAGTATCTCGAACGCCTGCGGTAGCGGGATTCCGGTAGGTACGGCCACGATCAACGTGACCATCCCGACCATTACCACCAGCGCCCTGTCGTCGGCCACGGTCTGCGCCGGTACGCAACTGGTCGTGCCTTTTACCACGAGTGGTCAGTTTAACACCGGTAACGCATTCCGGGTGGAAATTGCAAACAGTGTCGGCGATTCGGCAACGCGCCAGTACACCGCCCTGTCGACCAGCGATGCATCCGGCCTGCTGTCAGCCACGATTCCGGCGACGATAACGCAGGGGCAGTACTTTGTCCGGGTAACGGCGTCAAATCCATCGATTCCGGTTCCGGGCTCGAACAGTCCGACGCTCCTTACGATCAAGGCTCTGCCGACGGCTACACTGAGCGGTACCAAGGACATTTATTTTGGCCAGAGCACCAACCTGTCGTTCGCGCTGACGGGAGATGGTCCGTGGACAATTACTTACGCGGACAGTTCAACCTCGTACACGGTCAATACAACAACCAATCCTTATGTTGTTGCCGTTATACCGGCCAAAAAGACTACCTATACCGCAACAACCGTTTCCAACAACTGCGGCTACGGTACGGCGAGTGGTACGGCTACGATCCAGGTGCTGCCCGTGCTGGGCGTTGAACCCGATCCGCTGGTTAACTCCGTAAAAGTCTATCCCGTGCCGACCGATGGCGCAGTAACGATTGATATTGATCTGCCGCTTCAGAAAACGCCAGCCGAGTTTGAACTGATCGACCTGAATGGCCGCGTGGACAAGCAGTTCACCACCCGCCAGCGCCAGACCACGTTATCGCTCAATGCGCACCCGTCCGGCATATACCTGCTGCGGATCAAAGTTGGCAACCGGTCGACGGTCCGCCGGATTGAGAAACGATAAGCCCAGGGGGTAATGACAAAAAAGCAACGCTGGATCAGCGTTGCTTTTTTGTTGCCTTTTATTTCGTTCGTAGTTTTAACCTATGTTCAGCGACGAGTACTTTATGGGAATGGCTCTGGAGGAAGCTGCCAAAGCGGGCGATGCCGGAGAGATTCCCGTTGGTGTGGTGGTGGTATGCCGGAACCGAATCATTGCCAAAGCTCACAACCAGACCGAGCGTTTAACCGATGTCACGGCCCATGCCGAGGTGCTGGCCATCACGGCAGCCGCCCAGTACCTGGGGTCCAAGTACCTTTCCCACTGTACGCTGTACGTTACGCTGGAGCCCTGCGTCATGTGCGCGGGGGCCCTTTTCTGGGCGCAGATTGGGCGACTGGTTGTTGGCGCACCGGACCCAAAGCGGGGTTATTCCGCCGTTCAGCCCCCGCTGCTGCATCCCCGAACGCGTCTGACGACGGGCGTGCTGGCGGTCGAAAGTCTGGCTTTGCTGACGAACTTTTTCCGGGGCTTAAGAACATAAATAAAAAAGTCGGTGTTATCGGCAGAGACAACCCTAATTATGTCTAACCTTAAAAAACGTAAAAATGGCTTTTGAATTAGCTCCGCTACCGTATCCAAGCGATGCGCTGGAACCCCACATTGACAAGCAGACGATGGAAATCCACCATGATCGCCATCATCAGGCTTACGTGACGAACCTGAACAACGCCCTCAAAGGTACTGAGCAGGAAAACCAATCACTGGAGGAATTACTGGCAAACGTTGGTAGTCAACCGGCGGCCGTTCGGAACAACGGCGGAGGTCACTGGAACCACACGTTCTTCTGGGGTCTTCTATCAGCCAATGGCGGTGGTCAGCCGACCGGCCAGTTAGCGGAAGCCATCAACCAGAAGTTTGGCTCTTTTGACGCTTTCAAAGAAGAATTCAACAAAGCCGCCACGACCCGCTTCGGTTCAGGCTGGGCCTGGCTGATCGTTAACCAGAACGGCGAACTGGCGGTTACTTCAACGCCGAACCAGGACAACCCCCTAATGGACATCGCTGAGCAAAAAGGCACGCCCATCCTCGGCCTCGACGTTTGGGAACACGCTTATTACCTGAAGTACCAGAACAAACGTCCGGACTACATCAACGCCTGGTGGAACGTCGTTGACTGGAACGCAGCGGAACAAAAATATCAGCAGGCGGTCTAAGCCCGCTGGGAAGTGAATAGCGAAACAAAAATTTTTATGGGTTTTGTTATTCACTTCTTATTTTTCTTTTATATTTGCAATCCGAATACGGAGGATGTAGCTCAGTTGGTTAGAGCGCCAGATTGTGGTTCTGGAGGTCGCGGGTTCGAGACCCGTCTTTCTCCCCTTCACAGCCCTGTCACAAGCAGGGCTTTTTTTATTACCCGTGGCGCCGGTTCATGATGGTGCATGGTTAGCTCTCGATCGCATGCCTTATCGTTTTTTACCGGCGGAGCGCTACTACCGCCCCGTACTGATTGTCTTAATCCTATCGTATATTGCGGGTGTCGTCGGCCTGCAGCTCCCGGCTTTAATGCCTCTATTTCGTCCGCTGGTGCCGTTCAACCTCCTGGCATCGCTGGTTGTCCTGCTGCTTTACCATCGCGACTGGAACGGTTCTTTTCTCTTCTACTGTCTGATCGCGATTAGCCTTGGTTTCTTTATCGAAGTGCTGGGCGTAAAAACGGGTTATGTTTTTGGCCAGTATGCCTATGGTCCAACGCTTGGCTGGGGTCTGTGGGACGTCCCCCTGATTATTGGCGGCAACTGGCTTGTCTTATCCTACTGCTGCGGAACGGTATGCGACCGGCTGGCTCTGCCCGTCTACTTCAAAACGGCGCTGGCGGCTACCCTGATGGTACTGCTGGATATTCTGATTGAGCCCGTTGCCATCCGCTTTGATTTCTGGACCTGGTTCGGGGCCGACATTCCCATCCGAAATTACCTGGGCTGGTGGATTGTATCACTGGTCATGTTAGCCTTTTGGTACGGGCTTCCGTTCCGAAAAGAGAATCGTCTGGCCGTTCCTCTGCTGCTGCTTCAGTTTTTCTTTTTTGCCGCTAACAATTTGCTCTTCTATCTAAAAGGTTAGTGAACAATTCGAATTTTGCTTAGTTGTAAATCAATCAGCTTCCTATTGCCGATTATGGGAGAATGTGCGCAAAAGCACCGCCAGGAGTGATAGCCTGTTGATGAGCTTTGGGGGGTTGGGGACCTCGTTTGGGAATAGGTTGGTTACGGTGGCATTATTTGCCGCTTTTTTTGCTGCATGTCGTTTTACCGTACAACAGCTACTTGTACAGCAATTATGAGTAATTATTCCATTAAAGACTTAGAACAACTCTCCGGGATCAAAGCGCATACCCTGCGTATCTGGGAACAACGTTACAACATCATCGCCCCCAAACGCACGGACACGAACATCCGCACGTACGATGACCAGGACTTGCGATTAGTCCTCAACATCTCCTTACTGAAGGACCACGGCTTCAAGATTTCGGAAATTTCCAAGATGTCATCGGACAAAATGACCCGGGAAGTCATTGGCATTTCCGACCGGAAGCTGAACTATCCGGACCAGATCCAGGCATTGACCCTTTCCATGATCGACCTTGATGAAGATCGTTTCGAGAAGATCATCAGCACCAATATTCTGCAGTTTGGTTTTGAATCCACGATGATCAACATCATCTACCCTTTCCTGAGCCGGATTGGAACGTTGTGGGTTACGGGTTCCATTGGGCCTGCTCAGGAGCATTTTGTCTCGAATCTGGTTCGACAAAAAATCATCGTTGCCATCGACGGGCAGATCAACAAGCAGCGCCCCGACGCAAAGAAGTACATGTTGTTTTTGCCGGAAGGCGAGTTACACGAAATTGGTCTGCTGTTCGCCAGCTACATAATTCGGGCGCGGCATAACAAGGTGGTTTACCTGGGCCAGAACCTGCCGTTCAGCGAACTGGAATTTGCCTACGAGGTCCACAAACCGGATTATATCTTCACAGCCATCACCTCCGTGCCGAGTAACAGCGAGGTACAGCCTTATATCAACAAGATGTCCAGTAAATTCGCCAACTCGCAGCTGCTATTCACGGGTTATCAGGTAGTTGGGCAGGATATTATGATGCCCGCCAACGGAACGGTTATTAACAATTCCGAAGATTTGATCCGCATCGCCAGTGTCTAGATTCGGGGGTTAATTGACCACGTTTACCGGCTCACCCCGCTGAAAAGCGCTTATATTGTCGGCGGTTAATCGCAGTAACCGCTGCCGGGCTTCAAGGCTGGCCCAGGCCAGATGCGGAGTGATCAGGCAGTTCTTAGCGCTGATTAATGGATTACCGGATGGCGGCTCAACCGAAAGAACATCCAGTCCCGCGCCCGCCAGTTGTCCCCTGTTGAGTGCTTCGGCCAGGTCATTTTCTTCAATGAGCGCTCCCCGGCTGGTGTTGATCAAAAATGCGGTTGGCTTCATCCGGCTTAGTAAGTCCCGATTGACAAACTGACGATTATCGCTGGTCAGCGGGCAGTGCAGGCTCACCGCGTCGCTTTTCGCAAACAGCGTTGGCAGATCCACGTATTGGATCCCTTCGGGGGCTGGTTGCTCCGCGTTCCGGCGGCTGACCAGGATGTTCATGCCAAACGCTCGTCCAATGGCCGCAACCTGTTGGCCGATCTCGCCAAACCCCACGAGGCCGAGCGTTTTTCCCGCCAGTTCAACCAGGGGCGTTTTCCAATAAGAAAAATCCGGATTGTGTTCCCACTCGCCCCCGCGCACACTTTCGGCGTGTAAACCTACATGATGCGTTAATTCCAGCAACAGCGCAAAGGTTACCTGCGCCACCGAAGGCGTACTGTACCCCCTGACGTTGGTCACCATGATGCCCTGTTCGCGGGCCGCCTTTACATCGACCACATCATAGCCCGTCGCCGTTACGCCAATGTACCGTAATTTAGGCAGTTGTTCCAGGATTGGGCGGGGCAGCTTTACCTTATTGATCAAGATTATCTCCGCGTCCGCGGCCCGCTCGAGAATCTGTTCCGGCGGGGTGCGGTCATAAAACGTAATCGATCCCAGAGACTGGATGGGCGCCCAATCTAGATCACCCGGATTAAGCGTGTAAGCGTCGAGGTAAACAAGGTTCATGTGAAGGTCCGTCTTTTCAGAAAGGCTAGGGCGCACAAGATAGCCATTATGGCCTTAAACGCCATGGGCTGTCACAAACTCCCACACCCGACGTTCGGCCCAGGTGAACTCATCCCCCCGCACCGCAAAGCCTACGTGACCGCCCATGCGGGGTGTCTCAAGGTATATATGCGGGTGATCTTCCGCCAGCCACGCGGGCGAACATTCCGGCGACAGAATGGGATCATTCTGCGCGTTGATGAGCAAAGAAGGAATTTCAATGGCGGGCATGAAATGCACGGCGGATGCCTGCGTGTAGAAATCTTCCGCGTCCCGGTAGCCGTTGACGGGTGCCGAAAAATAGTCGTCAAAGTCGCGCCAGCGCCGGACCTGCTGCAATTTACTCATGTCCAGCCGACCCGGAAAAGCCTCAGCTTTCTGCTGTAGCTTAAAGATCAGCTTTTTCATGAACCGGTTGCGGTAAAGCTGATTCGACCGCAGATCCAGCTGCCGGGCACTGGCTCCCAGATCCGTTGGCGCCGAAACAGCCACGGCCACCCGAAGGGCTTCCGGTAGGTTCCGGCCGTGAACACCGAGGTATTTAAGGATAATATTGCCGCCCATACTGTAGCCCACCAGCGCCACGGTGCTGTAGGGCTTTGTCCGCAGTACGTGGTCAATCACCTCGCCAATGTCGCCAATCTCCCCGTGGTTGTAGAGCCGGAACGCCCGGTTCATCTCGCCACTGCATGAGCGGCAGTTCCAGGCCAGCACATCCCAGCCGCCCTGCGCAAAGAGCTTGGCCGTGCCCCGGACGTAATGCCGTTGCGAGTCGCCTTCCAGTCCGTGCGTAATAATGACTACTTTGTCGCTTTGCTGATCAATCCAGTCGAGATCCACAAAGTCGCCATCAGCCAGCGTCAATCGTTCGCGTTCGTAGGTAACCCCCTGCACTCTCCGCAGCATACTGGGAATAACGGTCTGAAGGTGTCCATTAACCAGATAACGAGGGCCCCCAGGATAAGAAGATTGGCGAATGACCGGCATAAGTTGTTATTTCGTCGTGAATCGTTTATTGTTAACGAAAACAAACGTCAGATTGGTTTCCCCATGCAGATCGCAAAATACTTATCTGTCCTGCTGGCGAGTACGCTTAAGTTTATCGGAGGACCTTTGTCGGGTATAGCACTAGGACTGGGCTGGCTGGAGACCTGCCTTTGCACCGTTGCGGGGATGATGATCAGTGTGGTGCTGGTAACGTATGCCGGAACGGCTTTGCAGAAACTCTTCGCACGCTGGTACCCGTCCAAGCCGAAACGGTTTACGCGCCGGACCCGGCTGGCCATGCGCATCTGGAAGCGGGCCGGTATCGCCGGTATTGCCTTACTGACACCGGTGCTGCTAACGCCCATCGGCGGTACTATTCTTGCCGTTTCATTCAAAGTAAAACGGCCAACCATTTTTGGCTACATGCTGGTCAGCGCGCTCTTCTGGGGAATTATACTAACGCTGGCAACTTACGAATTACCAAGTCTCCTTAAAGGCTTCAGCGTTCAAAGATGAAGAAACCAAAATTTATCAAATGGCCCTTTTTTGTCACCTTTAAACGCTGAATGATTCCTTGTTATCGACTAACCGCAACTTCCGGTTTATTGGCGATCTTCTTCCGGAAGTCACCACGCGAGAAGTATTTTTCTATCAGGCAATACAGTAGAATAAAGAAATAGCGGCTGCCCATTTCCTTGATTTTCAGTTTTGACTCGCCGTATTTCCGGTTCGTCCAGCTATTCGGCACGACGGCGTAGGAGTAACCGCGCACCATTGCTTTCAGGGGCAGTTCGAGCGTCAGGTTAAAGTGGGGCGACAAAAAAGGCTTCAGGCCTTCCATCGTTTCCCGCTTATAAAGCTTGAACGCGTTGGTCGTGTCGTTGTACCGAATGCCCACCATCGCCCGTACGATAAAATTGGCCATCCGGTTGATATATTTCTTCAGCTGCGGATAATCGATTACTTTTCCGCCGGGACTCCACCGACTGCCAAACACGCAGTCATAATCGCCCTCCAGCATTTTGTAGTAATATTTCACCAGATCCTCCGGATCGTCGGACATATCCGCCATAAAAACGGCCACACAGTCGCCAGTGAAGCGTTCCAGACCATAACGAACGGCATAGCCAAAGCCATTCGGCCCTTTATTGGTGAAATAGACCAAGGTCGGAATTTGAATCGACAGCTTTTCCAATACAGCGAGCGTACCGTCTTTAGAGTTGTCGTTGGTAACGCAGATCTCGTGCGGTATACCATACTTGGCCAAAGTCTGGTACAGTGTTTGCAACGTTTGAGGTAACGATTCCTCTTCGTTGTATGCCGGGATAACTACGCTCAATTTCATGGGTGACAGTTTAAGTAGCGATTCGTTCAATGGACAGTTTTTGCTAATTGTTCTTCGTAACGGGCTATCGTCGGTTGCAGAACGGCATTATACTGATAGTTTATCCAGGCGTTAACCGCTTCAAACATTTCCTTCCGGTTGGTAAGAAAAAATCGGTTGTCGCTCGAATGCACGTTGCTCATCCCGCCCCGGTGCTTGCGATAAATTCCCATTACACTGTTAATATAGCGAATTTTTCCTTTTGCTGCTAACTGAATCACCAGTGCCCAGTCGCCCGACGCAGCCCGGTGATGCCAGTCCGCGAAGCCTTCTTTAGGAAAGCTGTTCCGGTACAGGGTGCTTGCCGTGGCAATAAACCAACGGTCGGCTAAAACGTCGGCGATGGTACTGTTCAGCTTCTGGTCGGGGTCATTGAACAAATGCTCCGGCGAACCATCTTCGTAAATCACCCGGACGTTGTGGTGACAAATCGTGTAGTCTGGATGGGCGTCCATAAAATCGACCTGTTTCTGCAATTTCAGCGGGTCCGTCCAGTAATCATCCCCTTCGCAAAGCGCTACGTATTCGCCCTGGCAGGTGGTCAGCAACTGTAACACGTTGTTACGCCCGGCAAACTCCTTAGGCTCCGACGGCCCCAGATTGTGGGGGTGCAGATATGCCCGAATCAGGTCAGGATAGCGCTCGGCGTACTGCCGGATAATGGCCGGTGCGCCATCCGTTGATCCATCATCACCAATGACAATCTCAAACGGAAAGGTGGTCTGCTGGCTGACGGCCCCGTCGAGCATCTGCGCGATAAACCGCTCGTGATTATAGGTAGGAACACAAACACTTACTTTGCAGGGCGTCTCTATATCAGGCTTTAGGCTTCCAGTGTTCGGGTACATCGGGGACTGCCGTTTTAATTCGTTCCATTAATTCAACCGGTAATGAGCCCAGGCGCTCGGCCTCTCTGTTCGCTTTGACCTGTGCCTCACTGCGCATACCGGGAATAACCACCGAAACGGCCGGATTAGATAAGCAATAACGCAAAGCGGACGTCGCAATCCCGCCCGGCAGTTCGTCCAGAAACGCCAGATTCCGGGCACTGCTCAGCAGCCAGTCCCGATCCCGGTCCGGCAGGTAACGCCGGTACTGATCATCCGGAAAATCAGGCTTCTCGCTTAAATACTTTGAATTCAAAAAGCCAGACGCCAGGGGCACCCGCACAATCCATTCGTACTGGTTTGCGCTTTCCAAAGTCCACAGCACCTCTTCGGCCCGTCGGTCCAGCGCGTTGTACAGAATTTCCAGGACTGAGCCAAAACGAGCCTCTACGACGCGCCTGGCCCCGTAAACGCTCTTCGAACTAACGCCATACGCTTGCAGCTTTCCTTCCCGAATAAGCGCTTCAAAAGGCGCAGGATCGTAAGTGGCCCAGTCAAAGGCGTCCGGTGGACTGTGCAGCAGCAAGACATCAAGCGTCTCACGCTGCAGTCGTCGCAGGCTACTTTCGACGGCCTGCCGCAGCCAGGTACCGCTAAAGTCCTGCGCCGGAGCGCCATCGGCCCCGACCGTGTTACCAAACTTGGTACAGAGCACGACATCGGCGTCTTTTTTCTGACTCAGGGCTTTTCCCAGAATGGTTTCCGACTGGCCCTGTCCGTAGCTATCGGCCGTATCGAAAAAGTTAATGCCCTGTTCCAGTGCCGCGTGAACAGCCCGAATGGCCTCCTGCTCATCAACGGCTCCCCAGCCGGAAGGCTTACCGTTCACGTAATTAGGGCCGCCAAACTGCCAGGTACCAAAACCAATGCGGGCTTGTAGGCGTTGCTTGAAATTTGTCATAATCAACAATAGGAAAGGCTTCCTTACCGGGGTAAAGAAGCCTCCTGAATAGTACCCTGTTGTGGTGTAACTCATTAAACAGTTGCAACGGCGGGGTTAAGGATAATCTTACCCTTAATCAGGCTCCGTTGACCCGGATACTCCGCGAAGAATGCATTCCGACCGTGTAAGACCCGATCATCGTGGAAGAATACGGCTTCACCTTTTTCGAGCTGAGCGCCCATGATGATACCCGCGTTGATAATCCGCGTTTCCAGGAACTGGTGGTAACGCTCGCACAGATCCAGTACTTCGGGGGCATTCTCGGTGCGGTCGATGCAATAGTAATTCCAGTTAGCCAGGTAGCCTTCGCCATCCTGATCCAGAATTTTCCGGACTTTGCGGCTGCCGCCTTTTGAGAAAACAACGTCCGTTGACAGCAGTTCTTCCAGCAGTTTATCTTCGCCGTCGAGTTTCAGGCATTCGACCAGATTGATCAGGCTAAAGAAAGTCGTTGCCCCACCGATCTTGGCGCGCGATGCACAGTAAAAGAAGTTCACCGCTTCTTCGCCATGCAGTTCTACGTACGAGTCATCCGTGTGCAGGGGCTGGCGCGTATTGCTGGACCGGTAGCGGTCAGGGATGTTCGGATCGAAGGTAATGTCGATCCAGCGGTTGCCGGTTGCCTGACCCGTTGCCAGATCTTCGTCAGCCGCGTGAATTTTACCAATCGTTTCCGACAAGTTACTGTAAAATTCGTGAACCTGATCGACCGACAGGCTTTGGTCAAAGCCGGCCAGGTGAACCACTATATTATTTAAAACGGCTTCTTTTACGTTCTGAATCGTTTCCTCGGGCGTTGTGTACTTAACTTGCTGAAAGAAATTCATGGTATTGCGAAGTTAACAGTGAAACTAAATACCTAATTTATCAAATAGACGAACGAAAGTACGTCAGGCATTAGAACCTTTTCGTAACCGGTATAGCCCCAGAGCTACGGCGCTGTACATCCGCATTAGAACGGGCGGCACAACGTGATCACGAATAATATCCCGGGCTTCTCCCCATTCAGGCGAAGCCATCCGTAAATACTTCAAGGCTATTGCGTTCCTGGGGTAATACGAGTTGCGGTACTGGTGGCTCCGCAGCATCTTCTTATAATACCGGGCAATGTTCTTTTTCAGGGGAGCGTCAAATTTATAACCCAGCTCCTGATTGATCCCTTCGTACATGGCGATCCGGTTTTTCAGAAAGCGGGCGTCGTCCTCCCGGTCGGTGAAGCTGGTCCCATTGCTGTTTTTCCGGTATACCGACATGACGTCGGGCAGATACCCTATTTTTCCGTACTTAGCCAGCAGCACGTACCGCGGAATATCCCCGCTGATCGATTTCTTAAACCAGTCCGGATACTCCTTGATCACATTACGGAACATAACGCTCGACGTTGCCATGAACCAGATTTCGTCCTCACCAATCAGATCCTCCACGGAGCAGATCGGCTTTTGGTCGGGCGGGTTCAGTATCTGCGATGGCGAGCCATCTTCAAACGTGATCAGTGCGTTGTGAAAACAGGTCGAAAAGTCTGGATGGGCGTCCATAAAATCAACCTGCTTCTGCAATTTCAACGGGTCCGTCCAGTAATCATCACCGTCCATCGCAGCAATGTACTCGCCCTGGGCCAGTCGATACGTTTCCAGCGTGTTAAACAAGCCGTTCTGCCCCATGTTGTGCGGGTGCAGGACCGGACGAACCAAGTCAGGGTAGCGGTTGGCATATTCGGTAATAATATCCCGCGTCCCGTCCTTTGAAAAATCATCCCCAATCAGAATCTCAAAGGGGAAGGTCGTCTGCTGATTAACGACGCTTTCGATGGCTTCTCCAATGAATTTGGCCTGATTGTACGTAATAATACAGACGCTAACTTTCATAGCCAGCGGGGCTGCTGCTTAGGCATAAACCCCTTTAATTTGTTCAGCCGACGGAAAACCGGGCGTTACCAGTTCTTCCTGAGGCTTATAAATGTACGGCATCGGATACGCCCGTTCGATGAACGTCGGCTCTGCCAGGTTGTTATAACGAAGTTGTACGGACCAGCGAATGTTGCGGCTCACGTTATCACCGGAGCGGTGCACCAGAAACGCCGAGAAGATCAGCAGATCGCCTACTTCGTATTCCGTTTGAATAAAGTCTTCATCTTTCAGGTCGTCCGTGATTGAACCGGCATAGCCCGTTGTGTTGGCCTGCATCAGACCGGACGTATGGCTGCCCGGGATGACCTGTAAGGCACCGATTTCCGCACCTGCCGGCACCATCGGGAACCAGAACACCACGCTATCCAGTGAACCCTGACCCGTCCGCCAGTCCTGGTGCGCGCCCAGCTTCCAGTGCGTGCTCCCATTTTTGGACAAAAAACGACTGTTGAACTGCATGGCCGGCCGAACGGCAATCACGGGTTTTTCGACACCAACGCCTTTCACAAAATCCAGGATGGCGTCGCTCGTACCCAGTTTATGAAGCAGAATGGTATGCTGAACCGTTTTACCCGTGTTGACGAACCCATCGAAATCCTGCTCGAAGTATTCGTACATAGCCTGCTCAAACTCATCGCGGTTATCAATATCAATCGAGCGGCCAAGCACCCGTTTGATCTGCGTTGCATAAATTTCGCGGGCCTCCCGATAGATGGCCTCTACGACGGACTTATCCAGCGCGTTTTTTAGCAGCAGATAACCGTCTTTTCTGTATTGTTCCAGTTGTTCAGCCGATAGCATGGCTTTGTTGTTTTAATGATGTTAGATACGATTTGACCCAGTTTTCCATAACGATGCAAAGAACGGAGCCAGCTCAATATCAAAACATGACTTTCGTCAGTCTTCCCAGACAGCGTAGCCAAAACCCGCCGTCCCGAAGCCCGTTCCGTTATATAACAAATACCGCTTGCTGTTATGTTCATAATAATGCGCATAACCAATCATCGCGTAATCAAAATCGCCCGGGTTGTCGGACATCTGTATACCCACCAGGTTGTCTTTACGCTCCCAATTTACCCCGTCCCTGGACTCGGCGTACCCTAACCGATACGCCTGATTTCGGTCAGTTCGGTAATCGCGCGTATGCCGGTACGAGTAATACATTTTGTAAATTCCGTCCTGCTTGAACACGCTCGGCCGGCCAACCGCGTGCAGGAAATCGTCGAACTCCAGGGTCGGAATATCGCTGATGTCCCAGTGGATGCCGTCTTTTGAGGTAGCGGACTGGCAGCGGTAGAACGGTTCCGGATAGCCGTGAATGTATTCACACTTCTGACCGGAGATGTACCACATCCGCCAGGTGCCATCTTCTTCGCGCATCACCGACGGCTGGCCCGCCCAGATTGGATTCTGGATGCTCCGGTCCATAATGGGGCCGCGGAACATTTTCTTGAACGTTAGGCCGCCGTCCGTGCTGACCGACAAGCCAATCGACAGACGGTACGAATTCCAGGTCCGGTTCCAGCCCGTGTAGTACAGCCAGATGTCGCCGTTTGGCATATCGACAAACCAGGCCGGCATGGCACCCGTCTCGTCGTACTCGCCGGGCCCGCCTAACTCCAGAACCGGCTTATCATGAATGTACAGTACTTTTGTCGGATCGTCGTAGTCAACATCAATAAACGTCGGTCTCGACTGAATGTTCTCATCCCGCGACGAAAAGTAGATACGCAGAAAGTCTTTGTGTTTATAGGCAAACGGAACCTGCGCGTGCGTACGGCTGTGCGACAGTGAGCCGTCGGGTTTATAAACAACTCCTTTTTTAATCCAGGCCATTGGTCTTAGTAAGCAATAGGCCGTAAGCGTTTTCACTACCTACGGCCTATTTATTTTATTCTCCTTTTTCGGCGCGTATCCGCCAGTTATCAACAAAATCCTTGCCAGGCATTGGCAGATCAATATCTACTTCCGGGGCCTGAGCCGCCACCGTGTATTCCATTACGTAGAAAGCATTGCCGAAAATCCAGTGCAGCTTAAAGTTAGTGACGTTGGCCGGAACATCTTCCAGCGGCACTTCCGCGCGGAACAGCGGATTGGCCTTCAGCAGCGTGCTGTAGCTGGGCCGCTGACGAAGCCACGGAGCGATACTCTCGTCACCGATCACAATTTTGCCACCCGGTTTTACGACCCGCGTCATTTCCTCAAAAGCCCGTTTGCGCTCCGAGAAGGTATTGATCCCCCCGAAATGAAAAAGCGCGTCAAACGTCCCGTCGGCAAACGGAAGGTAAGAGCCGTTGGCCAGCATGAAATGCACATCAACCTCATCCGACTTTAATTTTGCCGTAGCCAGCCGCAACATACCCGGTGACAGATCGGATAACACGGCGGTACCGCCGGGCGCAATCTGGTCGACAATCAACGCCGAGTCTTTGCCCGTACCGGCGCCTACTTCAATGACTGTCATGCCAGGCTTCAGCTCCAGCAGGCTAATCATGTACTGGCGCGTGGCAGCTTCGTCGGAGTGGTTCAGGGTTTGGAAAACCCACGAAACCCCCGGATCGTAGCGCTGATGCTCGGCAGCCCGGTCGTACAGGTATTGTTCGCGCGCATCTTCGGCCAGTAACTCCTTCGGGTACAGCGCATTGATGATGTTGCCATCCAGCACTTCGTAAGTCGTACCGTCTGAGCCGGTCAGCGTCTTCTGGTCATCCGAAACAGTAAGTGGCGTCCGGTCTTTGGGATCAATTAAGGTACGGAGGAAATCTTGATGTGTCATTTGATTGGATAAGACGCTAAAGACGAAGACCGTCGCACGACAGTACTTTCCTATTTAGCGCCGACTGTTAGAAATAGAGCAACTAGGCTGGCTGATTCAACCGCTTCGCCATGCTGTCGTGTATTTGCTCCAGCGTCTGGCGCAGGTCATACGTCCAGTCCCAGCCTGGATAATGTTTCTTAAATTTCGTCAGGTCGGAAACATACCAGATGTGGTCACCGATCCGGTTGGTTTCCGAATAACTGTAATTCATTTTGTTACCCGAAATTTCTTCACAAAGGGCAATCGCTTCGATCATCGAACAGTTGGCATGGCGGCCACCACCCGCGTTGTATACTTCACCGGAGCGTGGGTTCTGATAATAATGCCAGAACATATTCACCAGATCGTAGCTGTGGATGTTGTCGCGTACCTGTTTGCCTTTGTATCCGAAAATCGTGTAGTGATTACCGGTAATCGCACACTTCATCAAATAAGACAAAAAGCCGTGCAACTGCGCACCGGAGTGATTAGGTCCGGTCAGACAGCCTCCCCGGAATACACCAGTTTTCATGCCAAAATAACGACCGTACTCCTGAACCAGCACATCAGCCGCCACTTTAGAAGCGCCGAACAAGGAGTGCTTCGTCTGGTCGATGCTCATAAATTCGTCGATACCGTTCTCGAAATACGGGTGGTTGTGGTCGATTTCCCAGCGGGTTTCGGTTTCAATCAGGGGCAGGTTGTTCGGGTTGTCCCCGTAAACCTTGTTGGTGGAAGTAAAGATGAAGACTGCGTCCGGGCAATGCAGGCGGTTCATCTCCAGCATGTTGAGTGTACCTGTAGCGTTTACGCTGAAATCGGTAAAAGGTTCACGAGCGGCCCAGTCGTGGCTGGGTTGAGCAGCCGCGTGTACGATTAACTTGATATCCGTGCCGTACTCCTGGAAGATGGGTTCCAGTTCTTCTACTTTACGAATATCCGCTTTATAGTGGCGATAGTTGCTGAAGTCATTTTGTAAACGGTCCCGATTCCATTCTGTGGAGCCATCAGCGCCGAAAAAGTACTGACGCAGATTGTTGTCAACCCCAATAACCAAATCAAATTTGTCTGAGAAAAAGGCAACCGACTCGCTCCCAATCAAACCGGCTGAGCCCGTAACTAATACAATATTCATAGATTTTAGTAATAAAGTAAGATTGGACTTATGAGAAAAATGCTATTCTAGTATATATGAAAGCGTGTAAAGTAAGCCAAAAATACCATAAATGCCTAGCCCGGAAAATAAATGTAATTAACCCCAAACAAAAAGCGATGAAATGGCCGGATTTGAACCATTTCATCGCTTTTATTCTGTTTATATAGACGTATTTACTGTCCCTGGGTAACGGTAGTGCCTTCACCAAACAGCTTCTGACGGATTTTGGCCGTGCGCTGATCCAGCTCCGGACGGGCCGTGTACTTGTAGTTTGATTGCACGGCCGGCGAATCCAGACCGGGTCCATATACGTAGGTATCGCCTTCCCGATAATCTCTCTGACGTATCGTATTATATCTCTGATAATCGCAGGACGCCAAACTAACAACAGCCAGCAGCAATACTCCTTTACTTAAAAGCCCTTTCATACAGACGATTTACAATTTGCCTACAAAAGTATATCCTACCGAATAATTCACCAACTGGTGATCTAAAATAGTTTGCGGAACCGGAACGGCTCAGGCCTTTTTCAGTTGCTCAATTTCGTCCCACACAAACCGAATCAGTTCACTGATGTACGCTTCCGAAAAATCGAACGGAACGTCAGCGGCCGCATAGATGGCGCGAATGGGAGCCGTGTAACCCATTTTCAGGGCGTTCATGTAGCCCTGTAGACCTTTTTGCTTATCCTGCCGGTAATTTTTCCAGACCCCAATGGCGCCCAGTTGCGCAATGCCGTATTCAATATAATAGAAAGGAACTTCGTACAGGTGTAACTGTTTTTGCCAGATGTACTGCTTGTACTTTTCCAGACCAATCCAGTCTGTTATCATATCGGTAAAGGCTTGGTAGATCTGCACCCAGGCCTGCTGCCGTTCCTCAACCGTGTGCGCGGGATGTTCGTATACCCAGTGCTGAAATTTATCGATCGTGGCAACCCACGGCAGGGTTTCGACAATAGATTCGAGATGCTGGAGTTTAGCCCGTTTCAGCTCGGCGGGATCACTGAAGAAAACATCCCAGTGATCCATCGACAGCAGTTCCATCGACATCGAGGCCAGTTCGGCCACTTCCATCGGCGGGTTGCGGTAGGCTTTTAGCGGTAGCTCCCGCGTCAGGAACGAATGAACGGCATGACCGCCCTCGTGCACCATTGTCACCAGGTCACGCAGGCTCGAGGTAGCATTCATGAAAATAAATGGCACCCCAATTTCTTCCAGTGGATAATTGTAGCCACCGGGCGCTTTGCCTTTGCGTGACTCTAGATCCAGGTGGCCCATGGCCTTCATGATTCGCAGACAGTCGCCCAGATACGGGTCCAGCCGGGTGAAGCACTCAATGGCTTTGTTGAGCAGGTCCTCGCCGGTAGCAAACGGCTTCAGCGGTGACTGGCCTTCCAGGTCAACCTTTGCATCCCAGGGCCGCAGCGGTTCCACGGCCAGCTTTTGTCGGCGCTCTTCGGCCAGGTCCGTCAGCAGCGGCACCACGGCCGTTGCCACCGACTGGTGGAAGGCAAAACAATCCTGGGGGGTATAGTCAAAGCGCCCCAAGGCGGCAAACATATAATCCCGGAAGTTCGCAAAACCGGCATTGGCCGCCACCTGTTGGCGCAGCTCAATCAGGCGATTGTACAGAGCGTCCAGTTGATCCTTGTCGCTGTATCGCCGTTCCTGAATGGTTCGCCAAGCGTCTTCCCGAACCGCGCGGTCGGTGGATTGAAGCAGATCACCGGCCTGTGGCAAGGTCATTTCCTCCCCGTTGATGACCACCGTCATGGCCCCGGCGATGGCACCATATTGCCGTTCTTCCGTCTGAATCCGGGTTTGCAGGGCAATGTTTTCTTCGCGGAAAATTTCGATGGATTTCTTCATCCCGCGAACCGCCACATCAAAGCCTTTTTCCCCAATCTCGGCCAGATACGGACTGGCAACCGCTTTTTCGTCCAGCTTGTTACCGTAGGCCGTCATCTGGGGCTGAATTTCCGTAATAAAGAAATTCAACCGTTCGATCAGCTCCGGATCCGCCGTGTTGCAGGTCATGCGAATGTACCGCCAGGCAAAATTCTCCGACAGGTAGGATTCCAGCTCACTACGGTCGGCGAACCACTGCCGGAGCTCGTCGGCGTTTCCAATCGGGTGGTTCAGCAGATTCTCGTATAAAGGTTCAACGTCAGCCCAGGCCGTTAGTTCAGCCCCGGCCGGGAAACGGTCCTCACCGATAAAAAGGCGGGTGGGGCGGGTAGGTATCGTCAAAACGGTTTCCATCTATTCTATTTCAATCACTACGTCACTGGTTAACGGATGCGCCACGCAAGTCAGTACATAACCCGCTTTCAATTCCGATTCCGAAAGGCCATCTTCTTCGTCCAGCTTTACCTTTCCGGACGTACAACGGCCCATGCAGGCGGTACACATCCCCGCCTGACACGAGTAAGGCAGGTCAATGTCCATATCCAGGGCGGCTTCCAGGATAGTCTGATGCGGCTCCACCGACACTTTGTATTCACTGCCTTCGTAAAGAATGGTTACTTCCTGACCACTAGACGCGTCAGCCTGACTGTCTTCGGTTACTTCGCCATGCGCTTCGGGCGGAGCCGTTTCAAAGCTCTCCTTGAAGACCTGACTCGTCGGTACGCCCATTACCTGCAGGGCCCGCCGGGCTTCGTCCATCAACCCATCCGGTCCGCAGAGGTAAAAGTCGGCCTGACGAACCACGTTCACCGGCATGGCTTCCAGCAGTTTCAGAATCGACGACTGGTTTAACCGGCCATGCATGCCGGTCCAGCTCGGTTCGGGCTGGCTCAGAATGTGCGTTACCTGCAGACGACCGCCGGCCCGCTGTTCCAGCGCATTCAGTTCATCCTTGAAAATAATGGACGATGAATTGCGGTTGCCGTACAACAACCAGACTTTACTCTGGCTCTCCACGTGCAGTATGGATTTCGCCATCGAGATCAGGGGCGTGATGCCACTGCCCGCGCCAATCAAAATCACCTGACGGCGATTAGAGGAACTCAGGCGGGGAACAAACGCGCCCATTGGTTCGAGCGTCTCAATCACATCACCTTCTTTCACATTGTCGCAGAGGTAATTGGAAACCACTCCGCCGGGCAGCCGCTTAACGGCCACCGCCAGCGAAGCATCCGTGTGCGGGGAACTCGACAGGGAGTAAGACCGGCGTACTTTCTGTCCATTAGCCGACAGAAGAAACGTCAGAAATTGGCCTGGCTGGTAGCGAACCACTTCATTCAGTGGATGCCAGAAATGAATACTTATCGCGTCCGGTGTTTGCCGGATTACTTCCTTTACTTTTAAAAAATAACGATTTGCCATGATCAGGAGTTATCGAAACAACCGATAACGTCGCAATATACTAGTGAATCCTCAATGCATTTACTAACTAATCGTTAGGGCCGGAGGTTTGGTTCCTTACCGGATTCCGGCAAACTTGGGTCACTTACTCGCGCTAAACGGTCAATACGATAAATTTGTAAACCAGAATACGGACATTATAAATGTTATGACTGATATTAGCGCCTTATTTCTGTCTAACGGTTTGGGCAGCCCACTGTAAATGAAGAAAGTACTTTTTTTTACCCCTTATGGATCATTCACCGGCTCTGAAGTTGTTCTGTGGACGTATTTGAAAAACTACGACCGCAATCTGCTCCAGGCGGCTTTACATTCTGATCAATTAGGACCGCTGACCAAAGAACTGCCCGCCGACGTACCTCTGTTCACCACTCCTTTTAACGGCTCTCTGGCTTCCAGCCTGTACCATAAGTCCCTGAACGCACTGGGGGTTAAAGTATACGAGAACAACATTCGTAAAATCCACAACCAGTACAAGCCGGACTACTGGTACCTCAATACGGTACTGATGCTGCCGCTGACTTCACTGGCGGAGCGGCTGGGCGTCAAGGTGATTGCCCACGTCCACGAACTGCATTCTTCCTTTGAATCGATTACCTACGAGCAGATGGCCCACGCCATCCCGTACGCCGAGCTGGTCATTGGCGTTACGCAGCAGATCTGCGAACTGGCCACCATTATGGGAGCCAAGCGTACGGCCCTGCATTACCCAGTCGTTGATTTAACCAACAAGCAGGTGTCGACACAGCGCGCCGGTGAATTAAGAAAATCGCTGGGCATTGCGCCCGACACGTTTGTCTGGGCGATGGTGGGTACGCGAATCTACCGGAAAAGCATCGATATTTTCCCCTTTATTGCCCAGGCGCTTGCGGATCAGCCCTGCCACTTTATCTGGATGGGCAACTCAACGCCCACCGGTCTCAACTACTTGGTTGACAAGCAAATTGAATCGCTTGGACTCTCGAATGTCACCTTTATTGACATTCAGACCGACGACTATTACAATTATCTTCAGCTTTCAGACGGACTCCTGCTCACCTCCCGCGAAGAAGCCTTCGGCAAGGTGATTGTTGAAGCGGCCACCCTCGGCAAGCCCATCGTTGCACCCGTAGCCGGGGGCGCCCGGGAGTTTATTTTACCGACGATGGGTGAGTTTGTCGATTACCCCACCCCCGAAGAATTTCGCCGGGCGATGCTTCTGGTGATGAATAACCTTAAGGCCTACGATTCCACCCTGCTTCAGGAACGCAGCCAGCACTTCGACGTGAACGCTCAAATTCAGGCCTGGGAACAAACCATCTTAAGCCTGCCTGCTCACTAACTCCTCGCCGGTCGAAGACTACTTATCCAATAGGATTCCTTTTTCATTTTTTAATGTTGTTTCCTAAATAGCTGCACGGTTTTTGTCTACTACTTCCTACCTAAGCCACCCCTCTTAGAAAATTAACATATTTCCAGATCTTCATTGATCTCTTTTCCGAATTTATACGATAAAAAAATGTTACCAATTTTATCGTGACTGTTACTTGTAAATACATTGGAATGATTTTTGTCACCAAATTCGGCGAATTGGTCAGTTAATAAGTTTGTCTTAAAAAGTACTTGCAACTTGTTGTAACGTAGTATATTAGGACGACACTAACTGATACTTATAATAGCCTATCCGGCAATTTTCCTGGTAAAACGCACGTATACGCAGTTATGGACCACTGTGCCGATCGCTGCTTTGCTCAACGAATTGAATAAAACCCGCCACATATGTCACTTAGTGCAAAGAACCTAAAAAAAGTACTATCATTTTTTATCTTCCTGCTTCTAGTAGGGCGGGTCAACAGCTCAGCAGCCCTCATTGACAATAGCACAAATCCAATACTTAACTCCCTGGTCTCTAGGCCGTCTACCAACCTGACAGCGCCTAAACTTCCGGATCGTCAGCGCTATCTGGCGATCATGGTATTCGGGTACGAGGAAGATCCCAATGTGGATGACGAGCGCATTCAGAACGCGGCCATTCAGGGTTGTAACGCCGTCGAGATGAGTGTGCACTGGGACAAGGTTTACCCTACCCGGTCCAGCGCTCCGCAATGGCAGGTGTTTGACTCACACGTAAGAACGGCCCTTAAATACGGGCTTAAAATTGGCATTCGTATCCATACGGCCCGGGACCCCAAGTACCTGAACGGTTTTTATACCCAGAAGGAAGCCATGCAGGCCGCCGACAGTAGCCGGAGCAACACGGGTGGGGGTGTTCAGTTTAGCTTAGCCAGCCAGCCAACGATCGAGATGGTAAAAGATTTCGTTCGCCAGGTTGTTCAGCGGTATCAGTACCTTCAACAGCAGGACAACCTCCTGTTTATGTCCGTGGTGACCTCACCCATCCAGGAAGGTGAATACTCCCAGGTAAATACGGTAGCCGGCGGGGGCTATGATTACGTGGTTCCCTACGATTACGGCGGGTACATGAAACAGGCTTTCCGCGAATGGTTACAAAGCCAATTTTCGCTATCGTCGTTGAATCAGCGCTGGGGTACGGACTTCAACAGCTGGGCTGCGGTTATTCCTCCCGGCTGGTGGTCCGGCGAGCCTTTCGATGCTTTTGGCTACGGCAAACGGGGTCTTGACTGGTACGTCTTCCGGCACACCATGCTCAAACGCTTCCTAGATCAGATGAGCCAGACCATCAAAAGCGTAAACGGTTCCATCAAAGTTGTCAATCAGCACGGCTCAACGTACGATGGCCGGAGTGGTCTACGCGGTACATACGCCTTTAAAACCTTGGCTCAGAACGCCGACGGGGTCAAGATTAACGACAGTCCCGGCTACAACCACCGTTTCGGGATGGATTTACTCCGCAGTAATCTGCCCACCGGCGCAATACTCAGTAACGAAGTGGACGGACTGTTCATCGGTTATGGGATGCCCTTCGGCGACTTCTACAGACAGATTACGGACAGCTTCGATCACGGATGTACGGTTATTACCTTATGTAACTTCGGGGGTTCGAACGCCCGTGGCACACTCAATCAACTAATTCAGCGTACCGTTGCCGACGGCTACCTGCGTAACCCAATTCCCCAGATTCAGCCATCGGGCACCATTACCTATAAACTATCATCCATGGTTCGGTCGAGCCTGGATAATGCGGATAGCCGCGTTCAGGAAAGATGGTCGCAGCTCTACGCCCAGAATGGCAATAAGCCCATTCAGGTTATTTTGAACGAAGATTTGCTGAACGAAACGACAAATCAGTCGCCCCGGGTTAATCAGCCTATCTCGAACCAGACCGCTTACGTCGGTCAGTCATTCTCGTATTCGGTTCCTTCGTCCACCTTTGCTGACCCGGACGGTTACATTACCAACATTGAAATCACCGGTGGATTACCCGCGCAAGGGTTGTCAGCCAACGGAACGACCGTCTCAGGAACGCCTAACTCGGCGGGCACGATCACGGTAACGGTTAAGGCCACCGACAACAACAATGCGTTTACAACCACGCAGTTTCAGATTGTGGTGCAGGGTCAATCGCCCACGCCGAACCAATCGCCGGTTGTAGCTCAGGCCATCGGCGACCAGAGCGGTACGGTTGGCCAGTCGTTTTCCTATTCAATCCCGGGCGCTACTTTTTCGGATTCTGACGGTAAAATTGCCAGCGTTGAAGTCAATGGCTTACCGGGTGGACTAAGTTACAACAGCAGCAACCAGACCATCAGCGGAACGCCCACTTCGGCGGCCACTTCGACCATTACCGTCAAAGCCACCGACGACAAAGGCGCCACGGTTAGCACCAGCTTTAAACTCACGGTTAATCAGCCCAACAACAGCAATAAAGGACCTGTAGTGGCCCAGTCGATCCCCGACCAAACGGTGCAGGTCGGCCAGTCCTTCAGTTACACCATTCCGCAGGGTACGTTCACCGATGCCGACGGCCAGATTGCCAGCATCGACGTGAGTAACCTACCCAGTGGTTTAAGCTACAACAGCGGGAATCGCGTCATCAGCGGTACGCCTAATACAACCGGTTCAGTAATCATCACCGTCAAAGCCACCGACGATAAAGGCGCTTCCGTCAGCACCAGCTTTACGTTGAAGATTACCAGCTCATCTTCAACCCAGCTGACGCTGATTGAACCCCTTTTCAACTGTACTACGGGTCAGATTACGTTCCGCACCAGTGGCGGGGATGGGTCAACCATTGAATACAAGGCAGTTGGTATTGTCAATAGCTGGTCTACCACGGCGGTTTACACCGTCGATGCGTGGCTGCGGCAAGGAACAACGTTCGATATTCTGGCCCGCCAGAATGGCAACGAAGTTAAATATACGTACACTACGCCCTGCAACGGCTCGACGCTGATTGTCAACCAACCCATCGATGACCAGACGGGAATCGTCGGCCAGGCCTTCAGCTTCACAATTCCGGCCAATACCTTTAAGTCTTCGGGTACTATTATCAATACCGATGTCAGTGACTTACCGAGTGGTTTGAGCTATAATTCCACCAGCCGTACCATCAGCGGTACGCCCCGGGTAGCGAGCGTTACAACGATCACG
>Ga0325400_1000790_pt1 | contig 24735 bp, 17 predicted proteins | sample PopdelMetagenome_2_FD_205662 | JGI IMG/M metagenome (GOLD analysis project Ga0325400, IMG submission 205662) | Populus deltoides microbial communities from Bellville, Georgia, United States - Xylem-PdKOR-R1 | ecosystem: Host-associated > Plants > Phyllosphere > Stem > Wood/Secondary xylem...
ATTAAAGATTACACTTTTTAAAACTACTCCTAATAAAATTAGGTGGCTTAGCCAAATACCCAAATTATTTAAGCATATCCAACGGAATGAAAAGAAGAGACTTCATGCAGTTGTCCGGCATGGGCCTGAGCGCATTGGTGATGCCATCCATGGTAAACTGGTCGGACGGAACAGTGCCGGTGCGAGGCAATACGGTGTCACCCGAACAGCTGCTGGAACCGGGTGCTGATGTGGCCCTCAAGAAAAAGCTGGCTGACATCGCGCTCAATTCGGCCAAGAGCCGGGGCGCTACGTATACCGATGTTCGGATTGGCCGCTACCTGCAGCAATATCTGTTCACGCGGGAGAACAAAGTTCAGAACATTACAAATGCCGAGTCGTACGGGGTTGGTATTCGGGTCATCGCCAACGGTACCTGGGGGTTTGCCGCAACCAGCGACGTAACGCCCGATGCGGTGGCAAAATGCGCGGCTACGGCGGTGGCCATCGCCAAAGCCAATTCCAAGCTTCAGAAAGAACCCGTTGAACTGGCTCCCCAGAAAGGCGTTGGGGAGGTCAGCTGGAAAACGCCCCTGACCAAAAATGCGTTCGAAATTCCGGTTCGCGAAAAGATTGATCTGCTGATGAAGGTCAACGGCGAAGCCATGAAAAACGGGGCTGGCTTTGTTACCTCCAATCTATTTTTCATCAACGAGCAAAAGTATTTTGCCTCCACTGATGGCTCGTACATCGATCAGGACATCCACCGCATCTGGCCGACGTTCACGGTAACGGCCGTTGATCAGCGCGCCGGTAAGTTCAAAACGCGGGATGCTTTCAGCGCCCCGATGGGCATGGGTTACGAATACCTGGATGGGCTGGCTTCCGAAAAAATCGCCGGTCCGAACGGCTTGGTGGGCTACCGCAACTCCTACGATATGGTGGAGGACGCGATTCTGGCGGCCAAACAGGCCAAGGAAAAGCTCACCGCCAAATCCGTGCAGCCGGGTAAGTATGATTTAGTGCTGGACCCCAACCACTTAGGCTTAACAATCCACGAGTCCGTTGGTCACCCGACCGAGCTGGACCGCGTGCTGGGTTACGAAGCCAACTACGCCGGAACCTCGTTTGCCACGCTGGATAAGTGGAAAACCAAAAATTTCAACTACGGCAGCAAACTGGTTAACATCATAGCCGACAAAACGCAGCCCAATTCGCTGGGACTGGTGGGTTATGACGACGAAGGGGTTCCCGCCAAGCAATGGAATCTTATCAAAGACGGTATTCTGGTGAACTACCAGGCCATCCGCGATCAGGCCAAAATCCTGGGTGAAAAGGAATCAAACGGTTGCTGCTACGCCGACAACTGGGATTCGGTCCAGTTCCAGCGGATGCCCAATGTCTCGCTTCAGCCGGGTAGCCAGAAACTCTCGGTTCAGGATATGATCAAAGGCGTCGAAAAAGGAATTTACATTGTCGGTCGCGGATCTTATTCTATTGATCAGCAGCGGTATAATTTCCAGTTTGGCGGTCAGGTGTTCTACGAAATCAAAAACGGCGAACTCGCGGGCGCGCTCAACGACGTGGCGTACCAGTCCAACACCCAGGAGTTCTGGAACTCGTGCGCGCAGATTTGCGACAAAGACGATTACCGCCTGTTTGGCTCGTTTTTCGATGGCAAGGGCCAGCCTTCGCAGGTTAGCGCCGTTTCGCACGGCAGCTCGACCACCCGCTTCAATGGGGTGAATGTAATCAATACGGGACGAAATATTTAATTACCTAAACTAGCGTAAAATGGCGATTCTAACCCAGGAAGAAGCTAAACGAATTATCGACAAGGTTCTAGGCTATTCCAAAGCGGACGAAGCGAGTGCAATCCTCACCGGAGGCCGTACCGGCAACATCCGTTACGCCCGTAACACGGTATCGACCAGTGGCGAATCTGACAATATGTCGCTGGTCATTACGTCCGGGTTCGGTAAACGGTCAGGTTCGGCCACCATCAACGAGTTTGATGATGCGTCGCTGGAGAAAACGGTCCGGCGCGCCGAGGAAATTGCCCGACTGGCCCCCGAAAACCCCGAGTATGTTTCCATGCTGGGGCCGCAAAAGTATCTTTCTACCAATACCTACGCGGAAAGCACCGCCAAAATTGACCCTGAATTTCGGGCGCAGGCCGCTTTCGAAAGCATTGAACCCTGCGAAAAAAGGAAGCTGACGGCGGCCGGTTACCTGGAAGATTCCACCGGTTTTACGGCCATTGGTAACAGCAAAGGATTGTTTGGGTACAACAAAGAAACTTCCGTCGATTTCTCAATCACCACCCGGACGGCGGACGGGACCGGCTCGGGGTATGTCGTTCGTGATTTCAATGATGTCTCGAAACTGAGCACCAAAGCGTCGACCGAGATTGCCATGCAGAAGGCACTGGCGTCGACGGGCGCGCGCGCCCTGGAGCCAGGTAAATACACGGTTATTCTGGAGCCAACGGCGGCCAGTGACCTGATGCGGACGATGTTCTTCAACATGGACGCCCGTAGCGCGGAAGAAGGCCGCAGCTTCCTGACCCGAAAAGGCGGGGGAACCCGGCTGGGCGAGAAGCTTTTTGATGAGCGAGTCACCATTTATTCCGACCCCACCAACGCTGAGTTGCCCGGTACTCCGTTCCTGGGTGGCGGGGGTGGTCGCCGGGGCGGTGGTGGCCCGGGGGGCGGTGGTCCCGGTGGCGTCGACGGTCGTCCGCAGGAGAAAATAACCTGGATTGAAAACGGCGTTGTCAAGAACATGAGCTACTCCCGGTATTGGGCCGAGAAGAAAGGCGTTAAAGCCGTTCCACCCGCTTTTGGGGTAATCATGCAGGGGGGCAACCAGTCCCTGGCTGAGTTAATTAAGAGTACCGAAAAAGGAATTCTGGTGACTCGTTTCTGGTATATCCGGATGGTTGATCCGCAAACGCTGTTACAAACCGGACTGACCCGGGACGGAACGTTCTACATCGAAAACGGCCAGATCAAATTTCCCGTTAAAAACTTCCGTTTTAATGAGAGCCCGGTTATCATGCTCAACAACGTCGAAGCAATGGGAAAAGCCATGCGGACCGGCGGCAGCCTGATTCCACCGATGAAAATTCGGGACTTTACATTCTCGAGCTTATCGGATGCCGTATAGTCAGCAGCCGATTAACTTTGTTACTAAAAAGAGATTGTAAACTGTCTTCGGTAATTGTGCCGACGGGTAACGCTTTAAGGAGTGCCGGCGGGCCTGTTTACCGAAGACAGTACCCATTTTTTTAATCAAAAGTAAGTGCGACTGTTTATACGCGAAGCCTTTCTGGCGCTTTTCCAGCGGCATTAATGAAATTTACTAGAGTACTAACAGCCTGGTCAGTAGCTTTAACCAGCCCATGAAGCCAATCATAAAGGGTGTATAAAAAGCCCGTTCGAAAAATCAAAAAGTCACGGGTAACACCTTTATAACAGCGCGGACTATCCAAAGGATACGTTTAATAAAAGTACTCTTCAATTCAATAAAAAAGGCTTTGAACCCATTAACGCTCTTGCTTTCTTCGAATAAGGCATGCCCTTTTTTCGTTTAACATTTACGCTAACTTAACGCAGATCAGGAGGAACAGACCTTGAATCGCCGAGACTTTTTTCAACTAACTGGTTTAGGAGCTGGTGCCTTAATGCTCCCCAAATTTGTGACGGCCGGAACGCCCATGTCTGGGCGTTTCGTGGACGCTGAAGCGCTGCTCGAACCGGGCCTGGACGTCAGTGTCAAAAAACGGCTGGCCGACGCGGGTTTGAATGCCGCCAAGGCCAAAGGGGCCAGCTACGCCGACGTGCGGATTGGCCGCTACCTGAACCAATTTGTCATCACCCGGGAAGATAAAGTACAGAATATCGTCAACACGGAATCGTATGGCGTGGGTATCCGGGTCATTGCCAACGGATGCTGGGGATTCTCGGCCGTAGCCGACGCCAGAAACGAAGCCGATGTAGCCAAGGCGGCCGAAAGAGCGGTTGCCATTGCCAAAGCCAACGCCCGGCTGGTGAAAGAGCCGGTGCAACTGGCTCCCCAGAAAGGCTTCGGCGAAGTCAGCTGGAAGACGCCCATCACCAAAAACGGCTTTGAAGTCCCGGTAAAAGAAAAGGTGGACCTGCTGATGTCGGTCAACGGAGCCGCGCTCAAAAACGGCGCTAACTTCGTCAATTCCGTGCTGTTCATGGTGAATGAGCAGAAGTACTTTGCTTCGACCGATGGATCATACATTGACCAGGACGTTCACCGCATCTGGCCCAACTTCACCATCACCGCCATTGACCCCAAAACCGGTAAGTTCCAGACGCGTAACTCGCTGAGCGCACCGGTTGGTATGAGCTACGACTACCTGCAAACGTCTCCCGGCGACAAAGTAACCGGCGTAACGACACGGTACAACCAGGGCTACGACATGCTGGAAGACGCCATCGCTGGCGCCAAACAAGCCAAGGAGAAACTCAATGCCAAGTCGGTCGAAGCGGGCAAGTATGATCTGATCCTGGACCCATCCCATACCTGGCTGACCATCCACGAGTCGGTGGGGCACCCCCTGGAACTGGACCGCGTGCTAGGCTACGAAGCCAACTTTGCGGGAACTTCGTTTGCTACCCTTGACAAGTGGAAGTCCAAAAATTTCAACTACGGCAGCAAGGAAGTAAACTTCTTCGCCGACAAAGTACAACCCGGCTCGCTGGGGGCTGTCGGCTGGGATGACGAAGGGGTTAAAACCAAGCAATGGGACCTGGTGAAAGACGGGGTTCTGGTCAACTACCAGGCCATTCGTGATCAGGTCCACATCATCGGCGAGAACGAGTCTCAAGGCTGCTGCTACGCCGACAGCTGGGGTACGGTGCAGTTCCAGCGCATGGCTAACGTTTCTCTGGCGCCGGGCAAGCAAAAGCTCTCGGTTCAGGACATGATCAAAGACGTTAAGAAAGGTATTTATATCATTGGTGATGGCTCGTTCTCAATTGATCAGCAGCGGTACAACTTCCAGTTCGGGGGGCAACTGTTCTACGAGATCAAGGACGGTCAGATTGCGGGCATGCTCAAGGATGTGGCCTACCAGTCCAACACCCAGGAGTTCTGGAACTCGTGTGTGGCGGTCTGTGACGAGAGCGACTACCGGCTGGGGGGCTCATTCTTCGACGGCAAGGGGCAGCCTTCTCAATCCAGTGCTGTTTCGCACGGCAGTTCAACGGCTCGTTTCAACGGGGTCAATGTCATCAACACCGCCCGCAAGATTTAAGATTTGCGGTTAAACAACTTACATTGTACACTTCCAATGTCTATTTTATTATCCGAATCTGAGGCAAAAGCCTTGCTTCAGAAAGTGTTAAGCTACTCAAAGGCGGATGAGTGCGAAGTAAATTTATTCGGTGAAGAACGAGGCAATATTCGCTACGCCCGCAACGAAGTATCCACCAGCGGCTCGACAATCGATCAGGGCATCGCTGTCCAGTCGGCTTTCGGCAAAAAAGTTGGGGTGGCCACCATCAACGAGTTCGATGAAGCCTCGCTGGAAAAAGTGGTGCGTCGTTCGGAGGAACTGGCCCGGCTAGCCCCCGAAAACCCCGAGTACATCGGGTTACTGGGTCCGCAGACCTACCTGAAAACGGCCGGCTATTTCGAGTCAACGGCGAAGGTAACGCCCGAAACCCGGGCCGATGCCGTGGTCAAAAGTCTGGAGCTGACCCGTAAGCAGAACCTGACCGGGGCCGGATTTATGGATGATCGGCACGGCTTTTCGGCCCTGCTGAATTCCAAAGGCCTTTTTGCCTATTATCCGAGTACGGACGTTAACTTTTCGCTGACGGTCCGGACGCCGGACGGCACGGGCTCAGGTTACGTGACGCGCGGTTACAGCGATGTTTCCAAGCTGGATACGGTTTCGGCAACCCAGGTAGCGATTCAGAAAGCGATGGGTTCGGTCGGCGCCCGGGCGCTGGAACCCGGCAAGTACACCGTTATTCTGGAGCCAACGGCTGCGACGGTGTTACTGGAAAACATCTTCTGGAACCTCGACGCCCGCAGTGCCGACGAAGGCCGGTCTTTCCTGAGTAAGATGGGTGGTAAAACCAAACTGGGCGACAAGATTGTTGACGAACGCGTGACCATCTATTCCGACCCAACCCACCCTGATCTGCCGGCCTCACCCTGGTCTAGCGACGGGCTGCCCCAGGAAAAAACGGCCTGGATTGAGAAAGGCGTTGTCAAGAATATGGCTTACTCGCGGTATTGGGCGCAGAAAAAAGGCGTGAAGGCCGTTCCGGCGCCTAATAACGTCATCATGGCCGGTGGTACAGCCAGTTTGGACGAGATGATTAAGAGCACCCAGCGCGGAATTCTAGTCACCAAACTCTGGTACATCCGGTCGGTCGATCCCCAGACCTTGTTGCTGACGGGCCTGACGCGGGACGGGACATTCTACATCGAGAACGGTAAGATCAAGCATCCGGTGAAGAACTTCCGCTTCAACGAAAGCCCCATCATTATGCTCAACAACCTCGAAATGCTGGGCAAACCTGAGCGCGTGGTTAGTACCGAGTCGACAAACAATTACCTCATCCCACCGATGAAGATCCGGGAGTTTACGTTTAGCTCACTTTCGGACGCGGTCTGACAGCACCCCATCCTGGCATCGTGGCTAATAATAAACAAACCGGCTTTGGGAAAAGACATCTTTTCCCAAAGCCGGTTTGTTTACCAAATAGAGTTGTGAGTAATTTCTATTTATTGTGAATAAGCCAATAATTATTTGGTGTTTATTGATAAATATAGAATTATATTGTCTATTTGGTTGACTATTAACTGCGGAATTGCCAATTTAGTCATTCAACTTACGAAGCAAATCAGCCTTGAATCGTCGAGATTTTCTTCAACTAACGGGTTTAGGAGCTGGTGCTTTTGTGCTCCCGACTCTTCCCGGCTTTGGCCGTTCCGTTGACCCTCAGGTTCTGCTGGAGCCCGGTCTGGATGTAACACTCAAGAAGCGCCTGGCCAATGCCGGTCTGAACGCTGCCAAGGCGCAGGGCGCCAGCTACGCCGACGTGCGGATTGGCCGCTACCTGAACCAGTTCATCGTCACCCGGGAGGATAAAGTACAGAACATCGTCAACACGGAATCGTATGGCGTGGGCGTTCGGGTCATTGCCAACGGCTGCTGGGGTTTTGCGGCCATTGGCGAAGCTAAGACCGAGGCCGACGTAGCCAGGGCGGCCGCCAAAGCCGTAGCGATGGCCAAAGCGAATGCCGAACTAGCCAAGGAACCGGTGCAACTGGCTCCCCAGAAAGGCTTCGGCGAAGTCAGCTGGAAGACGCCCATCACCAAAAACGGCTTTGAAGTACCCATCAGGGAAAAGGTCGATCTGCTGATGTCGGTCAACGGAGCCGCTCTCAAAAACGGCGCTAACTTCGTGGATTCGGCCTTGTTCATGATCAATGAACAGAAGTATTTTGCCTCCACCGATGGATCATACATTGACCAGGACGTTCACCGCATCTGGCCCAATTTCACCATCACCGCCATTGACCCTAAAACCGGTAAGTTCCAGACGCGCGATTCGTTAAGTGCGCCCGTAGGGATGAGCTACGATTACTTGCAGGTGAACCCGAGCGATAAGGTAACTGGTATAACGACGCGTTACAACCAGGGCTACGACATGCTGGAAGACGCCATTGCCGGCGCCAAGCAAGCCAAGGAAAAGCTGGCCGCCAAGTCGGTCGAAGCCGGTAAGTATGACCTCATCCTGGACCCATCCCATACCTGGCTGACCATCCATGAGTCGGTGGGGCACCCCCTGGAACTGGACCGCGTGCTGGGTTACGAAGCCAATCTGGCGGGAACTTCGTTTGCTACCCTCGACAAGTGGAAGTCCAAAAACTTCAACTACGGCAGTAAAGAGGTTACGTTGTTTGCGGATAAAACCCAGAAGGGTTCGTTGGGGGCTGTTGGGTATGATGACGAAGGGGTGTCGACTAAACGCTGGGACCTGGTGAAAGACGGGGTTCTGGTCAACTACCAGGCCATCCGCGATCAGGTCCACATCATCGGCGAGAACGAGTCTCAAGGCTGCTGCTACGCCGACAGTTGGGGCACCGTTCAGTTCCAGCGCATGGCCAACGTCTCGCTGGCACCGGGCAAGCAGAAGCTCTCGGTTCAGGACATGATTAAAGACGTCAAGAAAGGCATCTATATCATTGGCGACGGGTCTTACTCCATTGATCAGCAGCGGTACAACTTCCAGTTCGGGGGGCAACTGTTCTACGAGATCAGGGACGGTCAGATTGCGGGCATGCTCAAGGATGTGGCTTACCAGTCCAACACCCAGGAGTTCTGGAACTCGTGTGTGGCGGTCTGTGACGAGAGCGACTACCGGCTGGGGGGCTCGTTCTTCGACGGCAAAGGGCAACCCATCCAGACTAATTCCGTTTCGCACGGCAGTTCAACGGCTCGTTTCAACGGCGTCAACGTCATCAACACCGCCCGTAAAATTTAAGATCGATGTCCATTGCAGCATCAGAAGTAGAGGTTAAGGCTTTATTGCAGAAGGTATTAGGCTACTCAAAAGCGGACGAATGTGAAGTGAATCTGCTGGATGAGGAATGGAGCAACATCCGTTACGCCCGTAACGAAGTGTCCACCTGCGGTTCGCTGGCCAACAAAACGTTGACGGTTCGGTCGGCTTTTGGGAAAAGGGTAGGCGTGGCCGCCATCAACGAATTCGACGAGGCCGCGCTGGAGAAAGTGGTGCGTCGTTCGGAGGAACTGGCCCGGCTGGCCCCCGAAAATCCGGAATACGTCGGTTTGGTCGGACCGCAGACGTACCTCAAAGCCAACGGCTTCTTTGAGTCGACGGCCAACGTGTCGCCGTCGGCCCGGGCGGGTGCCGTCGTCGAAAGTATTCGCTTGTGCCGGGATCAGAAACAACTCGGCGCGGGTTACCTCGAAGACCGGGTTAGCTACGCGGCCCTGATGAATTCCAAAGGGTTGTTTGCCTATTATCCCAGCACGCAGGTCAATTTTTCCCTAACCGTTCGGACGCCGGACGGCACGGGCTCGGGTTACGCAACCCGGGGGTACAACGACTTTAACCAGTTAAAAACGGCCCCGGCTACCCAGGTCGCCGTTCAGAAAGCCATGGGTTCGGTTGGCGCCCGGGCACTGGAACCCGGCAAGTACACCGTCATTCTCGAACCTTTGGCGGCTGGCGTCTTGCTGGAGCACCTGTTCGGCGCCCTTGACGCCCGCAGTGCCGACGAAGGCCGGTCCTTTCTGAGTAAGCCCGGTGGCAAAACCCGGCTGGGCGAAAAGCTGATTGACGAACGCGTAACGATCTATTCCGATCCTACGTTTGCGGAACTTCCCGCTAGTCCGTGGTCCGGCGATGGCCGGGCGCAGGAGAAAACGGCCTGGATTGAAAAAGGCGTCGTTAAAAATGTAGCTTATTCGCGGTACTGGGCGCAGAAGAAGGGCGTGAAAGCCATACCGTACCCCAACAATTTTATCATGCTGGGCGGTACGGCCAGTCTGGACGAAATGATTAAGAGCACCCAGCGCGGTATTCTGGTGACCAAACTCTGGTACACGCGTTCGGTCGACCCCCAAACCCTACTGGTGACGGGCCTGACGCGGGACGGAACGTTCTACATCGAGAACGGCAGGATCAAGCATCCGGTGAAGAACTTCCGCTTTAACGAAAGCCCCATCATTATGCTCAATAACGTTGAGATGCTGGGCAAACCCGAGCGCATGGTCAGCTCGGAAGGGTCCTTTGCCAACTACATGATTCCGCCGATGAAAATCCGGGAGTTTACATTTAGCTCCTTGTCAGAGGCTGTTTAAGCGGTATTATCAGTAACTTAGTAACTTGTTCATTAAGCTCAACGCGTGTCTATCGGAATGAAACCTTTCTTTTTCACCCGTATCCAATACAACTCCGGGAATTGGGATACCGATCAGCGTATGCCGTCTAATCTGCTGCATTCGCTGGTGGAGTATACCACTATTCCCATTGATGAGAAAGAGAAGGTGGTGCAACTGAGCAGTAACGAGATCTTTAAAAGTCCTTTCTGTTATTTAAGCGGGCATAAACTGGTCGAGTTTTCGACGCAGGAACGCGATCACTTCCGGCGCTACGTCGAAAACGGCGGCTTTGTGTTTGTCGACGATTGCAACCACGACATCGACGGACTTTTTGCCAAATCATTCGAGCAGGAAATGGCCCGTACCTTCGGCCCCAAGGCCCTGCAGAAAATCCCCAACAAACATCCGCTTTACCAGTGCTTTTTTCACTTTGACGACGGCCCCCCCACCACGACTTTTGAACTCAATGGCTGGGGCGACGACCTCGTTCACGACTACCTCAAAGCCGTGACGGTCAACGGACGCATCGGGGTGCTCTACAGCAATAAAGACTACGGCTGTGAGTGGGATTATGATTTTCGCAACAAACGCTTTCTGGCGGAGGATAACACGAAATTCGGGATCAATATTGTCATTTACGCACTAACCGCCTAACCATTGGAAACGCAGGAACTAACCCATTACAAAACATTAGTGACCAAACTTCCCCTCCTGAAAAAGGAAATCGGGAAAGTCATTGTCGGGCAGCAGGAAGCCATTGACGAAGTGCTGATTTCATTACTGGCCGGCGGACACTGCCTGCTGGAAGGCGTACCAGGGCTAGCCAAAACGCTCATGGTCAAGACAATGGCTGATGCACTGGAGATGACCTTTAAACGCGTTCAGTTTACGCCGGACCTGATGCCCGGTGATATTGTGGGGACGGAAGTGCTGGAAGACGATCACGAAACAGGCCGGAAATTCTTTAAATTCAACCGGGGACCTATTTTTGCCAACGTGGTGCTGGCCGATGAAATCAACCGGACACCGCCCAAAACGCAGGCCGCTCTGCTGGAAGCCATGCAGGAATATAAGGTCACCTACGGCGGAACCGACTACCCGCTGCCCCGGCCTTTCCTGATCATCGCAACCCAGAATCCCATTGAGCAGGCCGGTACGTACCCGCTGCCGGAAGCCCAGCTCGACCGCTTTCTGTTGTACATCAAGCTTAGTTACCCCTCAGAGCTGGAGGAGTTGAACGTGTTGAAAAGCACCACCGGCACTAGTCGGCCGAAGCTGGAAGTGGTGCTGAGCGACGAGGAAATTCTGGATTTACAGCAGCTGACCCGACAAGTGCACATCAGCGACGAACTGATTAGCTTTATCAACCGGATTGTGCGCGGCACCCGGCCTGAGAGCAGCCCGTCGGCCTACATCAAACAGTGGTGCGACTGGGGCGCTGGACCCCGCGCCGGACAGGCGCTGGTGCTTTGCTCCAAAGCGCGGGCGGTGTTGAACGGCCGTTTCTCGGTTATTCCGGAAGACATTCACGCGCTGGCTTACCCGATTCTGCGCCACCGCGTTGCCATGAATTTCCGGGCCGAGGCCGAAAACATCAGCGCCGACGACGCCATCCGGGAATTGCTCAACACCGTAAAAGTCTGATGGCGGCACAACTGGCAACCGAATTAGTTAAACTGAATAACCTGCAACTGGCCGGTAAACTGGTCAGCGACGAACTGTTGCTGGGCATCCACGGCAGTAAACGGTCGGGCATCGGCACTGAGTTTGAACAATACCGCCATTACCAACCCGGCGACGATCCCAAGCGGATCGACTGGAAGTTGTTCGCCCGCACCGACAAGCATCTGGTCCGGGAGTCGTCGACGGAAAGTAACTTTCAGGTGCGGTTTCTGCTCGATCTGTCCGGCTCGATGAATTACGTGGAAAAAGGCGTCAGTCGGCTGGATTACGCGAAAATCCTGATGGCCTCGCTGGCGTATCTGGGCTACCGTCAGGGGGATCAGATGAGTTTATACAGCCTGCAAAACGGCGCTCTACAGACGCTGGTGCCCGCCGGAAAGCAGTCGTTTCAGAAATTGCTCTACGGGTTGCAGAAGGCGGAGGCCGCGGGCCAGTGGCTCAACGAGTCGCCCAGGTTTCCGGAGTTTCAGCAGAAAGATAAGGAACTGCTGATCATGGTTTCGGATTTTTTGCAGGTCGGCCAGGAATGGCTCGACCTGATCAAAGTCATTGCCAGCCCCCGGCGGGAGATTGTTATTTTTCAGGTGCTGGGCGATCAGGAAGTCGATTTTAACCTAACCGGTTTTTACCGCTTCAAAGATCTGGAAACCGGTCGGGAGATCGAGGTGCAGGCCGAGGCCGTTCGGGAAGCGTTTCAGCAGACGGCTACCGATTATCTGCAAAAGCTCGAAGAAGCCCTCCGCATTCCGCACGTCCGGCTGATTCGGGTCCAACTGAGCGAACCCATTGCAATGGTATTAACGAATTATCTGACAGGAAAAAAGGCGTAATGGAATTGATCAAACCATTCATGCTGTGGGGCGCTCTGGCGATTGTCATTCCCATCGTCATTCACTTCTGGCACCAGAAGCGGGGAAAAACCATGGACTGGGCCGCCACCTTATGGCTTACCGAAAAAAATCAGCAGCAGCACCGGGGACTGCGGCTCGACAACTGGGTCCTGCTTCTCCTGCGGTCGTTGCTGGTCATTTTGCTGGCCGTTCTGCTCAGTCATCCGATCCTGCACTGGCCAGGGAGTGAGCCGGTGATACAGAAAGTTCATCTGGTTCAGCCTGATGCGTTTATTGCCAATAACTTCCGGTTTGAACTGGAAGAAGCACTTAAGCGGGGCGAGAAAGTATACTGGCTCAACGCAGCAGTGGCTCCGGCAACAACGATGGCTTCGTTACCGGGCCAAACCGACTTTAATCCTTTGCTGGTGCAGACGGCGGTCAATCAGGTAAGCCGGGAAGACAACAAGGCGGCCCCCGTTGAGGTTCACTTGTATGTAGTTAACAGCCAGCGCCTTGCCCGGGTACCGTTTATTCGCGTTCCGACCCGGTTCCGGCTCCACGCCGTTGTGGATTCAGCCCGGCGACCCGCGCGACCTTATCTGGCGGCCAAAGGCAACAAGGTTTTCGTTAATTATTCCGACAAACTCGTTAGTCGGGCTACCGATCCTGCGGTACGGTTTGCCCCGGCCCCCGCGCATACGGGTAGCCTGCAGACGCTGGTCGATTACCGCGATCAGGCTCAGCAGCAGACGGTCAAGGCGGCCCTGAGTGCCCTGGCGGATGTGTACGCGCTGGACATCACGCTGGATGAAAAACGGGCCGGAAATAAGTCCTACGACTGGGTGCTGACAGACCGGGCCATCGAAGCACCTGCGCCCCGCACGCTGTACGTTGTTTCAGGCAACGCGGCCAATAAGGGAGCGGCAGGGGCCAACGTCATTTATACGGCGGCCAGCCTGGGCGATAACGCGCTTACGCCCCAGGCGTCGGAAATGGTCGGGAGCGGTCAGTTACCCGAATGGCTGGGCGAACGGCTAGTGCAGCATTTTGGCCTGCAACCCACTGAGGGGCTGTTGAGCGAGCCGCAGCTGAAGGCTTTATTTGTGGCTTCCAAACCGGTTGCCGCCGATCATTCGGATCGGAAAACGCAGGGAATACTGATGCTTCTGTTTGTGGGCCTGATCGGGCTTGAACGCTGGATCGCATTGAAGAAAAACGCATGATTGAACTAAAACGCAGCCTATCGTCGGTTATCTACCAGCTATACACCAACACGGTGTTGAAGTGTAGCCTGCTGGCAGTGTCGGCTTATATCCTGACCGCCACCTTCGTTACCTCGCCAGTGGTTCCGGCCCTTGCTGCGGTTCTGGTCCTGGGCCTTGGCCTGTACGTACACCGGATTTATAGCGACAAAAAGCCGCAGGCCATTGCCATTATCCACCAGACGGTGGGCGACACGGAGTACAGTCTGCATCTGCTGGATAAGTCCAATCCCAACATTGCCGAGCAGTTGCAAATAGACCGGCTGAACGAACGAATCCGTGGGGTGCAGATGCCCAATATCACTTTCTCGCAGGTGGGACTTTATGCGCTGGGACTGCTGGGCGCTCTGGCGGTTCATTATGCCTACCCGTTTTTGCAGTCGAATCCGGCACCGAAAAAAAGCGGGGTTACCGCCACGAGTTCAGTGACTCGTAAAGACGCTCCGGCGGTACCGGCGTTTGTGTCGGCGGTGCTGTCCGTTCAGCCACCGGCTTATACCGAATTGCCCACTACGCGCTCGACTGACCTGAATGCCTCGGCCATTAGCGGTTCGCAACTGACCTGGAAACTAAAATTTAACAATAACCGGCACCTTTCTGTTCGACTGGCCAACAGTCGGGGTGAAGAGTTAACCTTTGCCCGACCCAAAAGCGCAGGAGGTGACTTTGAATACGGCGACCGGCTCATCAGCTCCGGATTGTATGCTCTGAAAGCCTACTGGACGATTCGGCCGGGGAAGGATTCACTGGTCTATCAGTCGGATTTTTATCGTCTGGAAGCGAAGCCGGATTTGGCGCCCAAAATCGAACCGGACTCGAAGGAGTTGTATCGTTACCATTACCTGAAAGACAACAAGAACGTTAGCGTTTCGGCCCGTGTTTCGGACGATTTTAAAGTAAAACAGGCGTTCATCGTTGCAACGGTGGCCCGCGGTTCCGGCGAGAACGTGAAGTTCCGGGAGGTGCGGTTTCCGCTGAATGGTAGCAACTACAAGGAATCCCGGCTGAACAAAGTCATTGACCTGAAAGCGCTCAACTTTGCGCCGGGCGATGAGTTGTATTACTACTGGGCCGCCGTAGACAACAAACAGCCCGAGGGTAACTTCTCGAAATCAGACACGTATTTTATTGTCTACAAAGACACCACCAAACTGGAAGAGGCCGACTTGGCGACAATGGCGGTCAATGTGATGCCGGAGTATTTCCGCAGTCAGCGTCAGATTATCATCGATACGGAAAAGCTGATTGCCCGGCGGAAAAAGATCGCGGAAAAGGAATTCAAGAGCGTTTCCAACGAAATCGGTTTTGACCAGAAGGCCCTGCGGCTACGCTACGGCCAGTATCTGGGCGAGGAGTTCGAGAATTCGATTGGGGGCGGTCATGGTGGGCCGCCCGAAGGAGAAGGGGGTCTGCTGGATGGCTACATGCACAAACACGACTCCGGCGAGGGCGAGCACGAAACGCACGAGGAGCATGGACACGAAGAGGAGCATCACCACGACCACGGTGATAACCAGGGCGGGGGCGACAACCAGGACCCACTGGCGGCTTTGATGGCGGAGTATGTTCATTCCCACGATAACGGAGAGGTTAATACATTCTACGAACAATCGACCCGAAGCCTGTTGAAGATGGCACTGGAGCAAATGTGGCAATCCGAATTACACCTGCGGTTGTTCGAGCCAGAAAAAGCGCTGCCCTTTGAACACAAAGCACTCGAATACCTGAAATCGGCCCAGCACAAGGCCCGGACGTTCGTCAAGAAAAGCAGTCAGGACCCGCCACCCATCAAGGAAAAAGAAACCCGGCTGACCGGTGAGCTGAAAAATGTCAACGCTGCTTTTAAACAGGAACGGGTGTACACGCAGCAGCAAACGGAACGACTGGTGGGTGAGGTACTGGGCTATCTGGAGGAAGATCGGACCCTGAAAGCAATTCAAAAGCTAAACGTGCAGCAGTTGAGCACGGCACTGGCCAATCAGGGCACCCGCAGCGGTTTGCCGAGTTGGTCAGTTTTGCGGACGTTGCAGAAAATAGCCAGCGGAAAGGCGCTATCCGGTGAAGAAAGAGAGCAATTAAAAACAAAACTGTATCGACTGGCCGGGGCTTCCCAGCGGAATGGCTCCACCTACACCAGCGAGCGCAAACTGGAACAGGCATTCTGGCGTCATCTGAAATGATTACACTCGATTTTAACGGGTCGGAACCCGTCAACTGGCTCATTGCCGCCATCCTCGTGGCGATGCCCATTGTCCAGTTCTGGTTAATCAGCCGGAACACGACCCTGACAGTCGGGCGGAAAAGGCTGCGTCTGCTGCTTAATGGACTGCTCTGGCTCGTGTTGGTAGGGTATGTCCTGCAAATTCACTGGAAAACCACCTCCGTCGCGACCCATGTGCTGGTGGCCGCGGATGACGTTCCGGCGTCTTATGTGCGGCAATTAAAAGACAGTCTGGGAGTTAGCCGAAGCTTTACCGTGGCGGACTTGAAGGAAAGCCGTTTCGACGCGGGTAAGTTTGATTCGGTAACGGTCGTCGGGCAGGCCATCGAACCGCCGGTCCTGAGCCAGCTGGCCGGACCCGTGCTGCAATGGATTCCGTACTACGCGCCCGATCAGATGCAGACGATTGGCTGGAAGGGCGTTGTCTGGAAAGGTGAACTGCAAAAGGTGGTCGGTGGCATTCAGTCTTCCCGCAAGCAGATTCTCAAAATCAACTACGCCGGTCAGACATTGGACAGTCTGGAACTGCACGAAGGCTTCAACGCGTTTGCGCTCCAGTTCCCCGCTTTTTCGCAGGGGCGGACGGCTACGGAACTGGTGCTGGGCGGTAAGACCATCGACACCGTGCGATTTTTCACCCGCGCTACCCGACCGCTGTCGTATCAGTTTGTGCTTGATAATCCGGATTTTGAAAGCAAGACGCTGGCGGATTGGCTGGGTCAAAAAGGCAACTCGGTTCAGCTGACGACCACGGTTTCCAAAGACGTGAGCAATAGTCTGGCAATTAATCAGGCTCGGGGGACTTCAAAAAAACTCAACCCTGACATTCTGATTACCGATCCGGCGAACGCAGCTAATCCATTGATCAAAAAAGCCGTGGCGGACGGGAAAAGCGTTTTGTTTATCAATTTCACAAATCCCGAAACCGAAACGCGGGTTATTAACCAGGCGCTGAGCAGTAACTGGAAAGTGCGGAAGGTGTCCAACGAGACGTCGATTGCGGTGGGGAAGGATCTGAATGCGCTGCCTTACAGGTTGGCTAATCCGGTGAATCAGATTGCGGTGGCCCACTATCCGGTTGCCGTTCAAAAGAACGTGGGTAAAATTGGCGTGAGCTTGCTGAGTGAAACCTACCCGTTGAAGTTAAGCGGGGATAGTGTTGCTTACGAACGAAGCTGGAATACAATTCTGGCCCAGTTGCAGCCATCGTTCAAAAATAACATCCAGGTCGAAGCGCCGCTTGTCAAGGGAGAGCGGGGCGTTATTCGCTTTAATGCTTTCTCGGCTAAACCCGCCCGCGTCCGGATTGGCCGGGACTTCGCCGAAGTAACCCACTCGCCCATCAATGACTTGTCGGCGGACGTGCCTTATCTGTTCAGTCAGACGGGCTGGCAGTCGGTGCAGGATTCGGTTGAGGTCTATGTGTCGGAGCCGGGGAGTACGCTGATAAAAAGCCGATTGGTGAGCCAGTACATCCAGGCGCATTCAAAATACCAGACTCTTGCCGGCGCTGTTCGCCAGCAGGCCGGCCCGGACGGCAGGACGGCGCGGACGCTGGAAAGCCGGTTGCCCGACTGGGTCTGGTTGCTGGCGTTTCTCCTTTGCTTTACGGCGCTGTGGGTCGAACCCAAGTTTGTTTAAAAGTTAACTCCTGAAGGTAGTAAAAAAGGCGGGGCCGGTGAATAGCCTATTCACCGGCCCCGCCTTTTTTTTGGGTTAGTCTTAACGGGAAAGGGTTAACCCTTTCGTGAACCTACGCCCATCGCTCAGTTGGACGGCGTAGAAGTAAGTGCCCGCGGGTAGTGGCTGGTTGTTGTAACTTCCGTTCCAGTTGTTTTTATAGTCATCACTTCTAAAAAGAACAGAGCCGTTCTGGTCAAAAACGGATACGCTGGCTTTTAAACCACCCAGATTGGTAATGACAAAAAGGTCATTGACGCCATCGCCGTTGGGCGAAAAACCATCCGGTATAAACAGTTCGCGGCCCGACTGATCGGGGTTGCCGTTACAAAGTTCGGTCAATGATTGCAACTGAAGCCCTTCGAAGACACCACTGGCCGCAACCGCGCGCGATTCGTAACCCGATGGCGTATGCTGCTGGGTATGAATGATCTCGCTTAGACCCGTGATTGGGAATGTTTTGTCCGTATGCCATTGAAGATCGAAGCATTTGTCGGCGTCGACGATGCGGAACGTAATTTCGGAAACGGTCAGCCAGTCGGTTCCTACGGGTTTGGCGCTGTTGTTACCGCCACTGTAAAATACATTCAGTGAAACCGTCCCTTTCGTTGTGCCCGCGGTACTACCGTTCAAACTCTGAGCGGCATAGTTGGCATCACTGGCTGGCGAAGCGTTGGAAAAGTTAACCTGCGTAAGAATGCCCGGGTTGTTAATTGCCTGCGGGTTGTAATCAAAACGAAAGTTTGCATCACCCATAAGGAACGTACTGTCAGCCCTATTGGCCCGTACCTGAAGCTGAATAACCGCGTTGTTGGCTGCGCAGTCAATCGATTTTGTCAAAAAACGAACGTCAAAACGACCTTTCTGGGCTAGCGCAGCACTGAATGAAGTCGAGAGAAAGAGAAGTAGTAGGTACAGTTGTCTCATTGTGGTTGATTATGGATTGGTTCATATAGACTCTTAAATTCATTTCTATTGCTTGTACATATAAATAAAAAACGGTTAGCAGAGCTGGATGCATGCTTATTCGGTCTGTCAAGGTTGAGTAAGTAGGCTCATTGGGCAGACTGGCACGTTAGTCACCAGCCGCTTCACCGTTTACCGTATAGCCTATACGGCTTAGTAACGGGGGTTTCCCTTAATTTCTAAAAATAGCATGGCTGACTCCCTTAAAGGCTTCTGAGAAAGCAACAAAATATGTGCCGTTGTCGGACATAATCAGTCTGACAATAGGGGCTGACGCGTTTGCGCAAGCCGGTTTTTAGTGAACCAAAAGGAAGATGAGGCTTAAAAAGCTGAATTGAGTACCATCGGTTAACTGGTAAAGCCTTGAATAAAAACAAAAAGAACCGGACTTATGGCAGCAGCAGGCGGTACAATAGGTAAGGAGACGGGACAAAGACAAAAAATGTACCAGGTTTGTATGTGCAAGTATTGTCTGATAAAAGAACCAGTTTCCGGAGGAAACAAACTCTATTTGGTAGCTTGCTTACGCGCCTTTCGACGCTTTAGCCAGGCGCTGACATCATCTGAGATCCGGTCCAGGAAGATAGCGGGGCTGACGGAGAAGTAAATCCCGTTATAGTTGATGGGTAATTGGGGAAAGTCTCTCTTAACCGTAAAGCGGTAACCAGTCATGATGTTAAGGCCGAACCACCGAAAGACCCGGATGCCTTTGGTGGCCGGAAGTTTACCCGAGACTGAAATTCCAATGCCCAGGGGGACAAAATTGCCCTGCAATGCCGTTGAGCCGGTTCCGGCGGTGTTGGTTAACTGATAGCGGGCCCGGCCCACGCCCAACTCCAGCGGGGTGCTTAGTTCCCAGAGCGGTTTACGGAAAAAATAAGGCTCGTAATAGGCCGTAACGTACTGCACGCGCCGGGTACCACCGCTGTAAGTATCGCCGAATAGGTTGGGCTGCGGCACGTATTGGTTGATGAAATAATACCCAAAGCCGCCTTTGAAACCCGCCGGGAACAAGAGTCCACCGCGAATACCCCACTGGTTGACCGTCTGGGGGCTCCTGTCGTTGGTGCGGCTGTTGAGAAGGTAATAAAAGCGCTGGTCTGTTTCGATGATCAGTTTAGGATGGCGCGGGCGCTCAAAGCGGGTCTGGGCATGGGTTGAGTCTGCGTGCTGCGCTACTGCATTGGACGCTATAATCGAATAAATTAATAAGATAACTAGTAAGGTGAAGCAATAATGACCCATCCGTTCTTTTCCTGCAAATCTTGTTATCTATAAACTGTAGGATGGGACAGATGGTTACGGGTATACGTTTCAACCATCCATCCTATGGCTACGAAGACAGAAAAGGAAACCAGCGCAGCGCCCCAAAAGACACCCAAAGCTAGCAAAAAGGCTCAGCAAGAAGGCGCCAGAAAGCCGACCCGCAGCCGCTCCAAGTCGGAGGATAACTATACAGACCCTGAACTTCGTCAAAAGCTGAAAGACAGGATTATGGCCGGTGACAAAGGCGGTAAGCCGGATCAGTGGAGCGCCCGAAAAGCGCAGTTGCTCAAACAGGAGTACGAAAAAGAAGGGGGCGGCTACAAAAGCAGCAAAAAAACGGACGCGCAGAAAGATTTAGTCAAATGGACCGACGAGAACTGGCAAACTTCCGACGGTGAAAAAGCCGAACGGGAGGGAGGAACGACCCGTTACTTACCCAAAGAAGCCTGGGATCAACTCTCGCCCGCCGAGAAAAAAGCAACCAATGCTAAAAAGCAGGCCGGCTCGAAAAAAGGCGAGCAACGGGTCGCCAATACCAAAGCCGCCGGCAAAGCCCGCCAAGAAGCCGCCGAGTAGGTTTCGGCAAAGTCTGAAAACCGGGTTGATCAGGCTGTTTAAGTAATTCGGTGGTTGGCTCTACTTTTATGGATATGAGAATAGCGCTCTTTTTACTGCTGCTGACAAACGGCCTGGGATTCGCGCAGGCACCCGGTAATCTGCGTTCAGACAGTAAACTGCCCCGCAACCCCGCGTATACCAGCGCGCCCGATGGCTTTCCTATCTTCGACCGACTTGAGCAGGTAATAAACGCGTTCAATTACGCCCGGCGGCAGGAGGAAAAAAGTCTGAAAATCCCGGTGGGTCGCCTGGGTGAATTAAAACTCCCCGCCAATTACACGGCGGCTTCACCGACGGAACGGGCGTTGTATGTAATCAACGCAGAACGCACCGCCCGGGCGGGTGTTCGGTACGGCCCGGCAACGGCGTTGGGTTTGCCGTTCGAGGGTCTGGAAACGCACCTCACTACCGTGGCGCAGGACCATGCTGCGGATATGACCGCGCACCAGTTTTTCAGCCATACGGGTACCAATGGTCAGAATCCGCCCCAGCGTATCCGAGCGCAGACGGCGTTTGGGGATCGCTGTGCCGAGTTTATGGCCCGCGCCGAAAACATCTATATGTTTTGCTTTTATTCAACGGCTAAACCAACGCTGACTACCCCCACTTTTGCCGTTGAGCAGGCTATTTTTTCCTGGCTTTATCAGGACGCCGGTTCGGCCTGGGGCCACCGCGAAACCATTCTAATGCAGAACGTTGACCCTTCCGGCGGACAGGGTTTTCATAACAACCACGGCTCCGCGGACAGCGAGGGATTGCTGGGCATTGGCGTGGCCACTGTCGCTAACTACGGACCCTGTTCGAATTTGCCGGGTTATCACAAAGTCGGCCACGTTGTTGTTATGGATATTGTTGACCCGGCACCCGGTTGCCAATACGCTGTTCCGGTAAATATCCTGTCAAAGTAGTAAAATTTAGGTGTATATACCTGAGTATTTTGGGTGAATTCTTGCGATTTCTGAGTACTTACCCTTACTATTGCCGAATGAATTTTATGGAATGGGCAAGTAGAAAGGGCCTGACTGCGAGCTTTTGCGATTAATAAAACTTTATCTATAAAAAATGCTAAATGAAACACTTCTCCGCCTATACTGCTGAGGAGTTTGCCGTTGACGAATTGTTCATTCGGTGGGTTCAGCACCCCCAGGATGCCGAAGTGGCGGCATTTTGGGAGGGTTGGCTGACACATCACCCTTATAAAACGGCCGTTATCGAAGTCGCCCGCGAACTGGTTCGGGAGGCTTCGCGTCCGGCTACGCGCGATTTAGAAAACGACGATGTCGCGTCATTGTGGGGACGGATCCGTTCTTCGATTCAGGAAATGCCTGAATTACAGCCGTTGCAGCCCGAAGTGCAGGGCTGGGTGACCAACTGGTACTTATTTCGCTGGATCGGCGCAGCTGCCGGCATCGTTGTCTTTATTGGCTGGATGGTCTGGATGCAGTGGACGCAGACGATGGAAATCATCCGGACGCCGGTTGGGGTGACCAAAACGGTGCGTCTGCCGGATGGAACCGATGTGACCATAAACGGCAACAGCCAGTTGCGGTACGCCCGCACGTGGTCGCCCGAAGTGCCGCGGGCGGTCTGGCTTCAGGGAGAAGCTTTTTTTACGGTTGCCCACCGCGAAGGTTCGGGCGAAGACAGCAAATTTCGGGTGCATACCCCTGACCTGACCGTTGAGGTCCAGGGGACTCGTTTTAATATTTCTCAACGGAAAGAAGGTACCCGCGTCGTCCTGTCGGCGGGTAAGATTAAGCTACTACTCAACAACCGATCGAACGCCATCGAAATGAAACCCGGCGAAGCGATCGAAATTCCAGCGGCCCGCCCGGCTCAGGAAACCGCTCTCATTCGGGAGACGGTTGATTCTAAACGGGATACTGCCCGCATTGACCGTCAGTTGCTGTTTAACGAAACACCCCTGTCGGAGATTTCAGCGCTGATGCGAACGAGGTACGGTCTGTCGGTCCGTTTTGAAACGCCGGCCCTGGATACCATCCGCATCAGCGGAACCTTACCCGGCGATGATGTCGATGTGCTATTGAAGGCCCTCGCTATCTCCTCCGACCTGCGCGTAATCCGGCAAGGCTCACGGGTTACTATTGCTGCCCGGCATACCCTGTAATTCATTCCTATTCCTATAACCGTTAATCCTATGCCTATTCCTACACCCTTTTTCCCCAGATCCGGGATGCCATTGAAGGCACTTGGGTTGGCGGGTCTGCTGGTTGGTGGCCTTGATACAGAGGCCGCCATTGGGGCATCCGTTCAAAAAACGTCCGCGCCGTTTCGAAAAACCGCGACGGTCAAAGTCCGCACCCTTAAAGAGTACCTGCACGATCTGGAAAACCGTCATCAAATCCACATCCTGTACAACGCCAAACTGATCGGCAACTACGAGGTGCCCGCGCAGTTTGTCCCCTCATCGGATGTAGAAACCACGCTTCATAAACTGCTGGCACCTTTCAGCCTGACCGTTGAAAAACTAAAAGACGGCGTTTATGTGGTTTCGGGCGGAGCCGGCGCTAAGCCAGCGACTCCTCAGTCGGCGACCCCGGCAGTCAACGTCGTCGCTTCGCTGGCGGGTGGACCCAGCACCGTTGTGGCCCCCGACCGGGCCTCGGCTCCGGCGGTGCAGGAACGCACCATTACCGGGAAAGTAGTGTCGGCAGATGATAACTCTGCCCTGCCCGGTACCAACGTTGCCGTGAAAGGAACGACGCGGGGAACGACAACCGACGCCAGCGGAATCTACCGGCTGGCCGTACCAAACAACCAGGCCGTGCTCGTTTTTTCGTCGGTTGGTTTTCGGGCTGAAGAAGTCGCCGTGGGCAGCAAATCAACGATTGATGTGCGGTTGAACAGCGACGATAAAACGCTGAACGAAGTCGTCGTCGTGGGTTACGGTACTCAGAAAAAGAGCCAGTTGACGGGCGCTATTTCGTCGGTTTCCTCGAAGCAAATCACCGAGATGCCCATCACCAACATCGGTCAGGCGCTGCAGGGCCGGGTAGCGGGGGTCGATGTGGCGCAGTCGGGTAGCAAGCCCGGCACGGTGCCCAAAATCCTGATCCGGGGCCGCCGTTCGTTCAATGCAGGAAACAATCCGCTTTACGTGGTTGACGGGATTCCGCTGACGGGCGACCGGAACGAACTATCGTCTTCGCGGCCGTTTGATTTTGTTTCCGGTGGCTACGAGGATTTCAATCCCAACGACGTTGCCTCGATGGAGATCCTGAAAGATGCGACCTCGACGGCTATTTACGGGGCCCGCGGTGCCAACGGCGTTGTGCTGATTACGACCAAACGGGGCGCGCAAAAAGGGAAAACCGTCATTAGCTACGACAACTACGTAGGCTTCTCGAATGTACTGGACAAAGTGCACCTGCTGAGCGGAGCGCAGTACGCGGAACTGAAACGGGAGTCGCGCCGGACGGTTGGGACCTACAAAGATGCCAACGGAAATCTGGTGCCAACGGGAGTGGTCGACGAGTACGCCGACGCTAAACTGTTTGAGCCCATTGAACTGGACGGAATTGCCAAGAACCGTACGACGGACTATCAGGATATGATGATCCGGCAGGGATCTCAGCAGAACCATTCGCTTGGTATTCAGGGCGGTAATGACAAGACCCAGTTCTACATTTCGGGCGGTTATTTCAAAGACAAGGGCATTATTCCGGGACTGGATTACACCCGTATGGCGCTCCGGGTAAACATCGACCACCAGATTAACCGAATCGTTAAAGTAGGGGTGTCCTCGTACGGAATGTACAGTCTGCGCAACGGAGCCAACCGGAATCCCTATGGCTTTACCCTGAACCAGAATCCGCTGGCCAGAGCGTATGACGATAAGGGAAACCTTATTTTCGCCCAGACGAGCGATGCCCTGCTGACCAATCCTATGGCCGAACTGGTGCCGGGTGCGCAGATTGACGAGACCAAAAAATACCGCATTTTTAACGCGCTTTATGCCGAAGCCAATATCATCGATGGCCTGAAGTACCGCGTGAATTTCGGCCCTGACTTTTCAATCCAGCGGGCGGGGCGTTTTGTGGGCGCTCAAACCAACGATATCAAGGGCGGTAATCCAACGGCTTCAACCAATAATCAGGTTGGGTTCAACTACACGATTGAGAACATCCTGAGCTATAACAAAGAGTTCGGCAGGAGTACGCTGGGGGTGACGGCGCTGCAATCCATCCAGCGGGATAATTTTGAGGCCTTTGGCAACTCGGTACAGGGCGTGCCGGTCGAATCGCAGGAGTTCTACAACGTGGGTAACGCGAGCATTATCCTGAAACCGGTCAGCGTTCT
>Ga0325400_1000792_pt1 | contig 24701 bp, 10 predicted proteins | sample PopdelMetagenome_2_FD_205662 | JGI IMG/M metagenome (GOLD analysis project Ga0325400, IMG submission 205662) | Populus deltoides microbial communities from Bellville, Georgia, United States - Xylem-PdKOR-R1 | ecosystem: Host-associated > Plants > Phyllosphere > Stem > Wood/Secondary xylem...
CAATAAAAACTAGATGGGGCATCTAATAACAATAATATCTCAAATTGCTGTCCATGCGCGGATGCCAGTACAGTTCTTTCTCAATTATTACCAAGAAAAATCGGCACTGCCCACATCAGATATCTTTTCGCCCAGCTCTTTCGAACTTAAGGGATACGATGTGAAAATGAGCGAATGTGAGAAGCACCTTTCTGCATTTAAATAACTTTGACCTTACCATACAAAAGCAGGTGCTAAACATGTTCAAATATCGAATTGAATGTGTTTACCATACGTCGAGGCCCAACTTTTGATTGTAAAACCCCAATTTTCTTGGAACAAATTTGTAGTCAGCCACATCGATCCGTGACCTTTTCCTTTCAAAAGATTTTGATGGGAGCATCGTTTTTGTAGCCAAAAAATAAAATATAAAAAAATTGAAGGCAATTGAGTTGATATTGGAAGGTTACTAAAAAATCTTAGGTATAAGAAAAGAGTAACCCTAACTTTACTACTAAAACTAGTGTATTGGCACAATATTTTGTTCATGGACCGATATGAGGACTGATTCAGGGAATGATTAATTTCTAGCATTACTTGAATGGGGATTGGCACAAGAAATTAATATATATATATATATATATACAGGAGCGGAAAGCTATAGGGCCGTGAGATGCAAGGATTCGTCAAACCTTACAAAAGACCTTGCTTGCCGAGCTAGCTAGCTAGTGATGTGGATCACAGTGGTATCATTGAATCAAATTCTGATAAAGCTTAGTCAACGACACTACTTATAAACGCGTTTTTGGTAGTTTCTGCATTGATTGAAGAAAATATTGCATGATGTTGAGCCGATTCTTGGAAACCTGTAACAGGGGGATTCACCAATATAATTGGTGATCCATGTGGCATATTGGACGGGACATCCACCGGCTGTAATGTTGTTAATATATTATATTGTTTTTTATTTAAAAATATATTAAAATAATATATTTTTAAAATTTAAAATTTTATTTTTGATATCAACCCATAAAAAAATTTTAAAATTATAAAAATAATTTCAAGCAAAAATAATTATTTTTTTAAAAACACGTGGCCAACGGTGAAAACAAACCGGCACTAACAAAGGAGAAGGTGATGTTTTGTGTAACATTTTGCTTGTATGGTGGTGATACTGGAACCGATTTAAAAAAACTGGCTGCTAAAAAATAATTTGTGTTTGGTTTAGAAAGATGTTGATAAAATATGATATTTGGCTATGAAATAGTGTCCTCTCTTCGGTACCGTTTGAGAACATGGCTGCGGCTGTGTTTCTAAAAAATTTGAAATTTTTTTTTATTAAAATTTAATATGGTTTATACGTTTTGAATCGTTTTGATGTGCTGATGTCAAAAATAATTTTTAAAAAATGAAAAAACATCATTGACATGTATTTTGATATGAAAAGTTATTTAAAAAACATCCACAACCACACTACCAAACAGGCTCTTCAATATCACAGAAATGGAGAAAACATCAATTTAAATTGAATATTATCCCCGCAGATATTTTTCACAATCAAATAAATTTTAAAACAACGATTGTACCAAACAAATGTCCAATCACGATACGAAAGCATACTTTAAATACCAGAATGAGCATGCAACCCGAATATGCAAGAATATTATGTTTTTGTGCCAGGCCGACACGTCACAGCGTAGGACAAGGGTGTGAAGTTGCTGCAATTTCTATAATTTATCTCACTACACGTTCCTTGCAATAAAAAACAGAACAAGGAAATATACTATCCCAATGTGTACAGTTCCATGGCCCACCTCCGAATATACCGCGTATAGTATCATATTTTAATTTTAATCTGCTGACTTTGATTGGGAGCTTTTTTCTTATATAAAATATAAACCTGAAATGTGCATCGTGAGTAATCATTATCTTGGTGTCCCGGTATATTCTCTCGGCGTTTTAAATTATATTCAGGCTAGCGTGGTGTTGAAGGCTTGTACATTTGTTTTTTTTATTTATAAATATATTAAAATAATTTTTTATTTTTTATTTTTTTTAATATCAAAACATAAAAAGAAATCAAGAATATAAAATTTTAATTTTAAATAATAATAATAAAAAATTATAAAACACCATTTATAATTTATTGCCGCCGCCCAGGTGAGATCCACTCATACCTAAAAATCTTACCGTCCAAGATTCCATACCAATTATAATATATTTTACTTGTCAAGAGGGTGTACTTGGTACACATGGGACCAACCAACCATACATTTACACCTCGTTTGAAAATATATTAATATTAATTTTTTTAAATATTTTTTTATTTTTTAAAAATTATTTTTAATATCATTATATTAAAACAATTCAAAGAAATAAAAATAATATAAAAAAATGAATTTTTTTTGAAAAATTCCAGTTTTTATTTTGTCATTCAAGGTAGATGTAATGTTGTGGTAACTTATATTTTTTTATCAACCAATAAATAAATAAAAATTGCATTAATTTTAAATCTTAATTTTATAAAAATAACATACTTTTTATTAATGGAGACCTTTTTTTTATTTATTTTACATATAAAAATCCTTTTGTGATATTTTTACAAAACATATATTTTTTTAGATTTTTTTTTAAAACCACAGCTAAAAATGTCTTTTTAAACTACAATGTCAAATATATATTTGCATCTCTTTATCGGTCTACAAAAATCACAATATCACTTTTGAACGGTTTGTGTGATCTACTCCAATTATCATTGATAATTTTTGTTGATATTATTAAATTTATTTTGTCAATATTTTTCTGATAACAACAATAATATTATTATTAGAATTTTAATGTGTCTATAATATATATATATATATATATATTATTGTAAATTATATCATGTGATTTTATAATTTAAGATAGTTGTTTCCGACACATATAAATATCAATTTTTTTTATCTCAATGTGCTAAATTGCAAAAAAACTACGGAGACGTGTCTCTTCAGTGAATCTTAAGGCTAAATGACTCCTGCAGCTACTTAAAACTAATAAAGTCATTTCTTGGTTTACGTGGTGAAGTGTCATTCTGATGGGACTTCTGAATACTCCGATGGCCTGACAGAAAAATCTGAAGAATATCAATTTTTTTTGTCATGTCCAAGGCATGATGCTTTTATAAATGTTGATACTTGAAGTTTTACCGTGTATTCCGAGAGAGAGGGTGTGTAACAGTATGTTGATGCTTTTATTGCGTGACCACTTCAGAAAAAAACCTCAAATCTTAATTGATGAAGGCTCTCCATGGAAATGGCTACTTTCAGTATAAAGACAAGTCTGGGTTCGTGCTCGTGCTCGTGCTCGTGCTCGTGCTTGTGGGCATTCCCATTTAGACTTATTTTGGTTCATTGAACTGTCCATATGAGTTCAAGGACGGACAATGTATGAAGAAGAAGAGATTTGAAACCGAAAAAAAAAGAACCAAGAAGCCTGCAAATTGTTTAATCCATCTGCTTTCCAGCATTTATTACAGCATGTGATCCAAGAGAAATTGTTCAAGGTTTGGAATTGCAGCTGCATATACTCCATAGAAAGAGCTTTGCCGCTCTCTCGGATGTGTTTGATATTTTGTTTTAAAAACATTTTTAAAAATAATTATATTTTATTTTATTTTTTATTTTAAATTAATATTTTTTTGATATTTTCAAATCATTTTATATACTAATATCAAAAATAATTTTTAAAAAATAAAAAAATATATTTTTAATATATTTTAAAATAAAAAAAATTTTAAAAAGCAATCACTATTACATTCCAAAACACAATTAAAAAAAACCTAACCTACTTTTTGTTAATTTTTTATAATAAATAAATACATTTTTTTACAGGTCACAAGTCTAGTAATCGAATAGTTACGAACAACTTTGCCATCTAAACTAGTTTCCATCAAGAACCTGTGTTCATCTACAACTAGCTAGTAACCGATTTCCATATTTTATTATTGATGAATCTAAATAAAATATAATTAAAACTTCAAATAAAAAAATAAATTCAAAAAATTCTTTCAAAATACACTTTAAAAAACATAATATATATTTAGACTCAAGGAATATAAGTTCGGGCATGCTAGCCTGACCCATACTGGGATGGGCGTGTCAATGCCCAACAGAGGGGCTGGGCACCCCAACACTCTCTAGGGTTCGAGCACGCATCCCGAGCCCAATGTGTTCGGGATTAGAAGCGCACCCCGAGCCCAATGTGTTTGGGTCGAGACAGCGTGCCTAAACTCATTTTTCATCTTTAATGGTTTAGAGTCCAACACTTACCAGAGATTTTTTGAGACCCCACGTGGGTCTTATATCAATCAAAAATGACCTTTTATAGGTACCAGCTACCGATCACCTGACTTACCAGATATCACCTGGTACTGCCATAGTTATCGATCACCTTGGCTTACCAGACATTACTTGCTACTAATTACCTGCTCTTGATCTTTGTATATCAAGTCACCAGACATCTTGACTAAAAAAAAATGAATTAAATTAAATTAAATTGCTTGAAGACATTTCTTACGCATGAGACTCAGCAATTATATTTCATATCATTGAAGAATTACTTGCGTTTTAATGAATTACATGACAGCATAATTTCAAAGAAAGTGCAAAACCATAATGTAACTCACCAGTGACTGCACTGTACGTACGAACACAAATCGGAAACAAACTTTTCCAGTTTCTGTATAAAATTGCCACGGCAGTTTTTATACCATCTTAGGTTGGCAAACTTCTTAAGTATGCAAGACTACATTTTAATTAGTATCTTAATCCCATTGCACTACTGTGCATTAATGAAGGCATCTTCAGCAATAATGAATTAATTGCAAAGTCATTTTCTATTCATTTTTATAGATAATATTCAGAAAAGACACACGTAATACATAGCAAGGGAGCCAAAAATTTCCATAATACTACAACGGTCAAAGAAAAATCCAATTCAAGTTACAGAGATCATTCCCTTTACTTTGGTTGTCTTTTACCCCCTCGCCCTTACTAGTCCTAGATGATCCGTTTCAACGTTATCAACTAGCTAAAAAAAGGCAACTTGAAAATTTCAAGGTGCTGAAATTTCCAGCGGCACACCAGGGGTAGGCTCAAGTGCCTGGGTATCTGGTAGTTCCTTAGCTAAAAGCTCCTACAAAAATAGAAGATTTTGATGCCTCAATGTTCAGCTTTATATGCAGGAAAAATTCACCAAATAGAGAGGACAAGTGATCCTGGGGCTAGAAAAGAATGTTTACAACAATCAAAGAGGACATATAGCTGCTGCTTGTCAAACTACCGTATTTTAACCCAAAAAAGAGAGACCAGAACTGATTCCAGACTGTCAGCAATTCATTGTTGACTTACTGCAAAACGCATTTTCTTTTTGTAATATGAGGACACAACAAGAAGAGAACTATATTGACTATTCACCAAATAAATCTGTCCGCAGTGTCCCTGAAAGCCCAGCTAGCTAGCACCCCAGCACACGATGATATCAATTTAGTCACCACCAGTCACACAAATATGACAACATCAAACTGGCATCTATGTATTTACAATGCAGCTCATATACCTTCCACACAGGGATATCCACCACAGAAGTTTGACATCACTCAGTTGGACTTGACATAGCTTAGACAAGATTCTTTGCACAAATACAACCAAGTGATTTGTAATTTTTACGATATATCAAGTAATATTGCAGATGTGCATAAAAGTAAGATATTTTTAGTTGCCTTTCTGTTTTTTTCTTCAAATTATAAACTTATTATTCTTTCATTTTCAAATAAAACTTGACTCGAATAAATTGGTTGAACAGATTTTCATTTTCCCTTTTTCTTCCCCAGCTTTGCCTACTATGAAATTGTACTACTTTTGGGCAGAGTTTGATTAAATCTTGAAAGGAGTGACAACAATCAACTTTTGTCACAATGATTAGGCTGTTTTTGATAAATCACAAAATGGATCCATGAAGAGGCTCCTTATCTTCCAGTACTCAGTTGAGAATAAGGGAAAGGAGAAAAATAGCAATATTTGCATCGCACTCCAACAATATATATCCCTTATATGATCTACTATTCTCTCCCGTGTTGTACTACATCAATTTAGGAGCACTAGCCTTGCAATTCATCTCATACAGCACATAATAGTTAAAACATGACACAGTTACCCCATATTGTTTTTGCATTATCCAGAATCATGCACCCCTAAACTGATTTTACTCTATGAGAACTTATGTAGTCTGTAGGTAAAAAGATAGCAAACCTTGAATGATTCTACTGTTCCCTCTGCCTGAATGATACTGGCAAGAAACCCTTTGCCATCGAGGTCTCCATTTTTCATTGGTACAATAAACCTAGAAAATAAGGACAAGTCAATAAAAATATATAGCAGCCATAAATAAGTACGTCAACAGAGATGTAAAAAACAAGGTACAGGCTGAGTACTTGGCACGCAGCAACTTCGCAAGTTTAACTGCATCTTCTTGTCCTGAAACCAAAGTAAATTTAGGCAGAAGCTGTTTGACGACTGGTGTGATAACAATGTCAGCACGCTCCTTCTCAAGAAAATCCTTGTTATATACACAGTGAGGCTCATAGTAGAGTGTTAATTGACCTCGTGAAGAATTGATGAGGTATCTGAGTTCATAACCAGATAGTCACTTAATACTGGAATGGGTACTGAACATAGGCAACACAAGTAATTAGTACAACTTTGCAAGCACAGAAACTCTTACCCATTCTCAGGGCGCTGCCAAGGAGGACCTAGAACTGGCCCTGCTGTTGCTTTAACTCCAACTTTAGAGCCATTTCTGGCATCAAATTCAGAACTCTCACCAGGTTCTAGATAAATGACCTGAAAGAAATGTGAGGGCTTTGTTTGTATTTGAATGAGATGTATTAAATCATCGTTACATGAAAAATACATGACAAATTATCTTTTATCGTAGCATTGCATGTCCAATCATAAAGCTTCAAACTGTTTTGAAGTAACTTCAGTGCATGGATTGTTCATCACAACATCTACATTGGGAAGGGGAGAGTAGAGAGCACACATGCACTGGAAAACCTTCTAAGTCCATCCAAAATCATGTTTATGTGGTATACTGGTATGACCATAGCTTTTTAATGTAAAAACGAAGCCATAAATTATGCTCTGCTTCAATCTAACAATGGCGCAGGCTCAAATCTAGAAAAGTGACTGCATGGTATCGGCAAGTGTTTAGTCTGCCTTAACTAACAAGCATGCGCCCATACACGCATGATTGCAACCACTCATGTAGTCTCTTACCCAAGCAAGCCTGTGATACACAGACCAAGCACAACCAAGAACTTTTTTTCAAAGGGAGAATGACTAGAGTAACTTCATGACTCTTCCTCTTGTCTTGTAGCAAGTCCAGTAGTTTATTGAGTAAAAGAAGCTTATTACTCTGCAGAATCAATTTCTGAAGCTCTGGAAATGTGACATTACTTCTTACGAGGACAGAAAGATCATAATTTCTCCCATGAGTGATGGCATGGGTGATGGTGTGCTTAGAAAGAAGAACTTTATAGAAGAATCCTACTGAGGAAAAAATGTGACTAGATAGATACTAGTGAAGTCAAGATTGATGCTTTAAAGTTTAAAAGTCATTATGCTGTCTTTTATATCTCTTTCCAACAGTAGATAATGTTCATGTCCCATTAAAAAAAAAAAAGGCATTTACTCAAGAAATATGCATATCTGGTCAATGCAACCAAAAATGAGAGATAAAATTTGCGATCGAGAGAAACTTACATTACTAAAAAGGGGATCCAGCAAAGGCTTAGCATTTGGAGTTGCAATGACTCTGAGATTTGGAGATGATTCAGAAAGTGGCTTTAGGGTCTTTAAGTGGCAATGGTCATCGAGGCTTTGAGTGATCAACAGGCAATCCACTTGAGGAAGATCACTAAGCTTCATATTGACATTATATTACCAATTTCCATCAATCACAATCATTCCCACAATAAATTACAAAGGAAAATAATTGTAAAATGCCACTACCGAGCGTAGCCCCACTTTAATAGCTAGTAGGCTACAAATTAAATTGACTCTGTATATGCTTGGACGACAAAAAAGGCAAAGAGCATAGGGTCAAAATTCAGCAGGCAGTTAACACTTAACAGTTCAAAGATTAGAAGGAGCAGTACCTGGAAATTCTTAAGGACCTTCTTGGCAGCATCATAAAGCCATGGAATTCCAAAATCTAAGTTACCCACCAAGATTGGGTCAACCAAAATATTAGCCCCGCCTACCTCCCACAACCAGCTATTCCCCTAAAATTAAAAAGAACGAAATGGATACTATTTCAAAGAGGAAAAAAAACTGAAAACAGATCAATCATGCATAAGGCAAGGGATGCCCAGATGAAGAAGAAACCGAAAATATCACCTCTAAGTAAGTGAGCCTAAACACATCAGTGTCGGTGGCAGCAGAAGCGGGCCCAACAGTGCTCTCTTCTTCAGAGACAACAACCTTATGACACCTGTTTCTAGGTAACTTGAATGATCTTGAACTGTGGCTGATTGGAGTATTATAAGATGAGGATAGATCAAGACGGGTGGGTGAGGATAGCTTAAAAGGAGAAAAGGGTCTGGTTGTTCTTCTACAAGAATTATAGAGAAGAGAATAATAATAACTGTATTGAACAAGAACAGCCATGAGATGATAATGAATTTAAGGAAGGAAGATTAAGACAGAGTAAAGACTGTTGTTTAGGTTAGTTTTTTTGTTCTCTGCTCCGGTGTTTCTTCCCGCGAATTCTTCCACTAAACTTCTTTCTGGTCGTGAATGGCTAGCGACTTTGCACATTTGCATGGCTTTGATTCTGCCACGTGGTTAACTACAACCCATCTTTTCTAATTACGATCTTTGGCTAAGGAAGTAACAATGATTGAAAATGCTTAATTACATCTGCATTAAAAAAAATTAAAATTAAAAAATTAAAATTATAAAAATTATCAATTTTATATTAAAAAAATAGTCACAATCCTTCTTCTAGGATAAGTGTAATTATATTTGTTTTTTAAAATATTTTTTATTTAAAAATTTATTAAAATAATATTTTTTTATTTTTTAAAAATTATTTTTAAAATCAACGTATTAAAATAATTTTAAAAATATATATTAATTTGAAATTTAAAAAATTAATTTTTTAAAAAAATATTTTTAAAATAAAAAAATAAAGAATAAAACTATTCAGCGGCCTCTGATTGTGTCAGAAAGAGTAGAAAGCAGCTTTGCAGTTTGCACTTCAAAATTTAAAATCAAACAATAACACTAATTTTGGTTTCTTCACCCACTGATAAATTGGATTCAAAGGTCATGCACACTTCACAATTCTAATCTAATTATCTAAATGAGAAAGAATTGCCCGTAAACAATCGTACAACCATTCAAACATTGTACAAACACCTTTCTTTGTTCGAACAACCCGACCACCTTCGGAATTGAGCCAGTACTAAACAAAAAGGAATATCCTTCTCACCTTATACTCGTATTAAAAAGGTGAGGAGGTCGAGGAGTGTTTTTTTTACCTTTGCATCCACAAAAATGAAGACCAGTCATAGGGATATACTGTACAGTGGCTCTTTGCACGTCCACATAAATCAAACAATATTAGTAAAAAAAAAATAAGAAAAAAATTTTACAGAAAAAAACTCAATGAGAATAAAAAAAAATTTAGAAATAATTTTTTTAAAAAATAAATTATAATTAAAAGAATTGGGAAACACTTGAAAGATTAAAAAATTATACAGAAGTGAAATTGAAAATTATTTGTAATATAGAGTGAAAAATAGAAAAAAATATATATAAAGGGCTAAAATATAGAGTGAAATCTTTAACCTGGATTCAATCAATAAACCTAATTTTCAACTAATTTAATTTCGAATGATGATATCAATAAAAAAAATATTAATAAAAAATGAAAAAAAAGGATTAAAAATTATATAAAAAACCCAAGGAGGATGCAATTTAATAAAAAAATAATTAAAAGATAATCCCACATAAAATAAATAGAAATTAAAAGAATAAGGACTAGATTTTAAAGATTAAAAAAATCACATGGGTGAAATTAAAAAACATCTGTAAAAAATAAGAAAACTCGGGCAAACATACTAAATCCGGTCAAATCTTAAAAACTCGCAACTTATAAAACCCTGAATCCAGGTCCAATCAAGAAGTTTATTATGAGCCAATTTAAAAATATAAATTTTAAAAACTTGTCAAAGCAAAAAAAAAATGGCAGTTAAAGAAACAAGGAATAAATTTGATAGGAAAAAAAATAAAGGAGGGTGAAATCATAAAACAAAACCAATTTAAAAACGATCAAAAGTAAAAACTTGTTGAGGCAAAAAAAATAGCAATCAAAAGAATAAGGATAAATTTGATAGGAAAAAAAAGAAGAAAAGGAGGGTGAAATTGCAAAAAAAAAATCAATTTAAAAAGATGACTCAAGACAAAAAAAAAAATTAGCAATTAAAAGAATAAAGATCGAATTTGAAAAATAAAAAACAAACCAGGAGGGGTGAAATTGAAAAGGCGTGCCAATTTAATAGATTATTCAATATAAAAAAATCAGAATAAAAAGAAAATTGACCAAATTTGAAGAGCCAATAAATTAAAAGGTTGTTCTTGAATTTTTAAGGGGTTGACATGAAAATCTAGGTGGGGAGAGAGAGGGGAAAGGGGGAATAAATAGGTATCGGCATCAAACCATCGTGGATGGTGGCACACGCACTGCCTCATCGGGTCGGGGATGTCAGGACCTATCAAACGTCATCCTGGAATGCGGCTAGGGGTATAGACCCAATCAAGAAAAAAAGCTAGCATGAGGAACAATTTCTTTTTTTTTTCTAAAAAAAAAGTTAAAAAAAGCATGAGAGCTTGCAACAAGATAATAGTTAAAAAAAATACAACAAAGTTAATATCTCAATCAATCTAATATGGAGGAAAAAAAGTAATGCCCAACCAATACAATGTTGAATCTCAAACCATGACAACCATGCAAACCATGTCATGAGAGTGAGATAAGAAGAAAAAAAAAGAAGCCAAAGTTGAATCTCAAACAAATCTAGTGTCGAATGATGAAATGAAAATGAATGTCAATTTCTTTTAAAAAAAGAACAAAAAAACTCAATAAATCAAACTCTGCAATCCGGATCATACGAATGAAATAACTGAATAAAATACAAACTGGAAAACATTGCACGTCTTAATTAAAAAAAAACATAATGCTAAAGGATGGAATGCAAAAAAATTATTAAATTTAAAAAGAGTTACCCTGAAAAAAATTCAAGCCAGCCCAAACCAAACCATCAAACTCGCAGTCCAAATGATGAAATTATAATAGACAAATATAAAGGAAATCATTAAAAAATCACGAAGCCTGGTGTAGAAAAACCTCAATCTTTGAAGGATGGAATAAAAAAAAAGTAATGCCCAACCAATACAATGTTAGATAATGAAATTAAAAAAAAATCAACTTAAAAAATTTATCAAGGTAAACCCAACAAAAAATGAGAATTAAAAGGACCAAAGACAATTTGGGTCACTTTAAAACTAACAAAAAAAATCATATAGAAGACAAACAAGAAAAACATAACTTGATCGTTAATGATATAAATGTTGGGTGATGAAATTAGAAAAATATCATTTTAAGAAAAGGAAAACAAAAATAAACCAAGAAAATTAGGCGAACCTTCTAAACTTGGTCAAAGATCTCAAACTTGTAACTCATTAAATCCTTATCTTGGACTGGATTAATAAGTTCAATTCCCAACTAATTTAATATTTACTAGCCAAAGTAAACCCGAGAAAATTCAAGTCAAATATTACAAGTAGAAAATAAAAAAAAAATAACGGAGCTCGGTCTCTAGTTTAATAAACATTGAATTATGGAACTTGAAAAACATGATCTTAAAAAAGAAAAACAGAACAAGCAAACCCTAACAAACCTTTCAAACCTGAATTAATTTTCAAAACCTGAAGCCTATAAAATTCCAAATTTAGGCTCAATCAAGGAGCTTATGGAAAAAAAAAGAAATGAAAAGAACGAAAATCAAATTTGATAGAAAAGCATGTTGAAAATGTAAAAAACAATTTAATGAAAATATAACAAATAGCAATAAAAAGAATGTGGATTAAACTCAAAGATTAAAAAATTTAAGGGGATCGAAAAGAAAAATAGTTATAATCTTGTAAATTGTTTAAAAAAACTATTCTAAAAAATTGAAGGATGGAATAAATAAATAATATCAATTTAAAGAATCAGGAAAAAAAACAACAACAAATAATGATAAATAAAAAGACAAGGTAACGAGGGTCATTTTCAAGACCAATAGAAACTTCTACAAAAAACAACTAAAAATAGGAACCGAATTTCCAATTGAATAAATGTTGAATGATGAATAAAAAAAATAGATTTAACAGTTGAAAAAAAAAAACCTTGACAATCCATGTAAACCTGGTTGAATCTCTAAAACTTGCAAATTGTGAAATCTCTGACTCGAGTTCAGTTAAAAAGCTTCATCCCTAACTATTTTAAAAATATCAATTTAAAAAACTTGTATGAGTATAAAAAATAGCATTTAAAAAAATAATAATTAAATTTGATACGAAAAAAATTCAAAGAATGATAAAATTGTAAAAAAAAAAAAATTTAATAATTGATCCCAAACAAAATAAACAATAATCAATAGAATGAATATAAAATTTGTAAGATTAAAAAATAAAATGGTTAAAATTGATTTTTTAAAAAAAATTTAAAATAAAAAACAGTAATTAAAAGGCCGATGACTAAATATCAAGGAAAGAAAATTGAAATGGTTGGTTTAAAATTTTGAAAGCTGGCGCACTATCCAAGGAGGATAGAACAAAAAACAAAAAAGAATTGGCCATTAACACCATACCAGAAATGTGTTTGGCTCACGCGTTACCCTATCATGTAAAAGGTGCCGAGACATTTTAAACGGTGTAGCGGAGAACAACGTTAGGTAATCGAACAACCTTTCACGTGTCGCTTAAAAGGCACGGGAGCCACCCATCTTTTAGCGCGTGTGTGGAAATTATTAAAATATAAAAATACATTTAAATTATGTTAAAATTAAAAAAAAAATCATGATAGAAAAACAAATAAAAAAACCCTATATGATAATTTGTTAATTCAGCACCAATAGACAACTAATCACTTTAATTTTAACCAAACAAATTTGAAAAACATAAATCCTTTATTTAAGGCACAATTTTTGTTCGAGAGAATTTAAGTAACTTAAATGTTTTTAAAAAAATTAAAAAGACTAATTTACCCTCATTATTTTCAGAGGCAAAGTCATTGTAACTCTATTTTGACTATAGGTGAGAAAAAAATAAAAAAAATTGACTAAAACCAAAAAACTAGAAAAAAAAATAACTAGAAAAATTAAAATGTTAAAAAAAACTAATTAGAATATTTTAAAAACTAACCGGTTCAGTTCCATAAACCTAAAACTAAAAAACCGAGCCGAAAAAAACCAAGTCAAATAAAAAAACAGAACCAAACTCATTGGAAATTATAAAAAACCTCAATAAAAAATATAATTTTTGATTTTTAATATAAAATAATCAAATCGAAACCGGTTGGTTGGGTTTCAGTTTTTATTTTAAAATAATCAAATCAAACCAAAACTAGTTGATTTGAACCGGTTTTGATTATTTTTTTAAAAATTTAATTTAATTATTTTTATAGATAAAAATCAAACCAAACAAAAAATAATCACTTCTAATTCCAAAAAACTAGTCCAGGGCACAATAACTTCTCCTTCTCTAGATTTGATTAATAATTAATAATTAATTAATACATACATGAATCAAAAACTATTTTTAATATGTAAGAATTTCAAAAAAAATTTGGGAATGCCGAGATTTTTTTCCCCCATACAAATTTCTTTAAAATTATTTTCTCAAAATTAATCGAATTTTTTATTTTTTGAAAATCTTTAAAAATCTGAAAATTCGGATAATGTTTTTTTTAAACAGCAATCACCCCTGCTTCTTGTACAAAACATGAACCAAAACCACGTCGTATTCTGTTTTAGCATACAATCGTCACTCCAACACGCGAAAAGTAGAATAGATCACCACAGGCACTTCAGCAGTCAAGAGCATACTTGGGAGTATAATATCAGTTTTTTTATTTAAAAATATATAAAAATAATATATATTTTTTATTTTTTAAAAATTATTTTTAATATTAATATATCATAACAATTTAAAAATAAAAAAACTCATTTAAAATAAAAAATAAAAAAATTCATTTTTTTAAAATACAAAAACAACTAACAAAATACTAATTTTATTTAAATCACTGGTGGGAAACCAAAAATTAGAAAGAAAAAAAAAAGCAATGAATCAAATTATTAATGAATAATCCAGGTCTTTAATTATTATTTTCTCGTTTCAATTCATTAATGACTCAACCTAGTCTCCTGTCAGTTAAGTAACGGAAACGACCTGACCTCCGATTCTCTCATACGCAACCGTCAGTATGGCGGACAAACAGCTGATCGTGGCGGTTGAAGGCACGGCCGCCATGGGCCCATTCTGGTCGATCATCGTTTCTGATTATCTTGAAAAGATTATCAGGTATGTAGGCACTTTGATTGAAAACAATAGTTTGAAATTGTGAACTAGGGTTTTCTTTTTGGTTTTTTTAATCAATGGATTCATCAATCTGTGCAGGTGTTATTGTGGTAATGAAACGTCAGGGCAGGTAAGTAAAAATCTTATATTGTCAAATTTTAACTGCATTAATTTGGATAGTGATAAATGCTAGCCATATAATTAATTGACTGTAAAAACTGGATTATAGTTAGATTATTGAAAGAATATTACGAGGTTTTTTACTGATTCAATTCCGAAAGATAGAAAAGGTGTTTTTCTGGTTTTAGATCTAGTTATCTTGCTCCGCTTACTTTGTCTTGAATGCATTTTAGAAGGTTACTTTTCGTTTGAAGGCATGAGCAATGGGAATGCTTTCTTTGAACTTGTGTTTCTTGTTGGTACTTGTTTGATTATTTTTTCTTTTTTCTGTAAATTTCATATTTTATTGACACTTATTCTGTGATTTCTTTTGTTCAAATATAGAAGCCCCCTACTTCTAGTGCTGAGCTCTCTCTTGTCACGTTTAATTCTCATGGATCATATTCTGGTATGTGTTTTGCTTGATTAATTCATATTTTGTGGCATTTTTTCATGATTTATATGTTATTACATGTTAATATGGGACTACTTTTTTGAGGGACAAGACGTGATTTTTATGTTTTTTTTGTTGTTGGCATCTTCTTCCGAACTTTGATGAGGATTTTTTGGCTAGCTGAAGGTCACATGAGGGTTTGTTGATTTGAATTTGAAGTAATTAGAAATCTGCAAGCTGATTTCATTCTGTGAGTTGGAGTTACAGTTGAAACTTGAAAGTCAACTTTCTGAAGAGATTCATATGCATGTACCTGTTGTTTGTATACCAAACTTCCTTCAAGTTTTCACTCTGCACTTAATTTTACTTGTTGCCTTAATTTAACACACACACACATGTATATTTTAATTTACGCCATATCTAAAAAGTCATAAAAACTGTCAGAGATGTGTTTAATTTGGGAAATTTAGCTAGCCAGTGAGATTCTTGTATTACTGTTATCTATTGCAAAATATTCAAAGTTTGAATTGTATTAATATCGCTATGTGCATGACAGGGAATGTCTCTTGTCTGTACTATGGCTGCATTAATTCTGAAACATTATTTTCTTCTGCTATTCTACTATAATTGGCAAACTAACAGAGTATCCGTTTCATTTCTACCCTTCTTGTGAAGCTTGCCTGGTACAACGTAGTGGCTGGACAAGAGATGTTGACATCTTCTTACACTGGCTATCAGCCATTCCTTTTGCTGGTGGCGGTTTCAATGATGCTGCAATTGCAGAAGGGCTTTCTGAAGCTCTAATGGTACGCCGTTCTTGTATTCTATTTTTTTAGGTTATTGAGTTTAACATTTTCAGTTTCTAGTTAATGGTTAGTAGTATTTCATGGTCTTCCCTGAACAGTAGCTTATTATTATAACAATTCCGCTTTTCTTTTCCTTCCCTCTAAGAGGGAAAGCGTGGAGAAGCTTAAGGTCCCTTTCATTAGAAACTTGAGTTATTTCCTATTTTACCTAACGATGAATAAACATGTAAGCCATGGTGTGGGGAGATTGACATGGATGCGAAGTGTCATGCATGGCCAACAATCTAACAGGCATATACATGGATTAGGTTTGCTGAGAATGGCTTACATGGGTTTGCTATATCTAGAATTTTTTCAGGTTTTTTCTCGAAAAAGAAAATATCATCTGTTAATTAACTGCTGCAATGTATTATGGAACATGGATGAAGTGGCTCCTAGAGCAGTTTCTTTAGATGACATCTAATGGGATTGAAATTGGAATGCTTGTTTTGATTATTATTTCCTTTTGAGGGGGATATCCTTCTGTCCCTCTTGAATTATTCTTTCTTTTCCTTCTAATAGAATTTCATTATTGATTTTCATTTTTTCATTATTTGTCAAGTTGCTGCTTTTTTATATTGTGGGGTACGGCTACAGGAACTCTTAGAATAGTCTCTTTGTAACTCTTGATGGAATCGGAATGCTCTTTTCTTGATTTTCATTTTGTATTTTGAGGATGTTGTCTTATTTTACTTGTACTATTCATTCTTATGCTGCCATGTTTTTTTTTTTTTGTAAAAGATTTACTTTTATGGTTTTCATGATCTCAACCAGTTTTCCTTTTCGACTTCTTTTGGTTGTTGCATCTTCAAGTTGAACTATAATCTCCTTTAATATGGTGCTCTTTTGCTTGAAGAAATCCCACCGTTTTTTTTTCCTTCGAACTAACATCCCACACCTACAGACACTGGCCATGAAATTTAAAATCAAAAGATTGCCTTGCAATAAGATAGCATGAAATAACGGTGGCTATTGTAAAAAGAGGAAACAAAAGGGTGATTAGTGTATATACAACCAGCTTCAATGGCAGTGAATATGATTTATACTCTCTTCAATGGAATGTTTTTATAAAAGATCCAAGAGGACCACTAGGCTCTGCTCTAGATCATCTCATAAGTACCCTTCCTTGATTAAAATGTTTAAAGTAGTGCGACAGTCATACTTTGTCCCTATTGCTTTAGAGTATTGGTTATAAACCCAAAATTGTGGCTTTGCATGATTTTTTATTGCGTTGGGCCAATGGCTAGTCTATGAAATGGGGCAGACCTGACCCAAGTCCTGTTCCTGTCTGGGCTTAAACGCAGGTCTTGAGCCCCTTGTAACGTGCAAGGAGGTTGGTAACCGTGCCCATCAAGGACTCTTAAACTTAGCTACCAAGTAACTATATGCATGTCTTGTTGCTTGGTGAAGAATATTATATTGCCTAAATGACCATTTGCCAGATTCTTAAGCAAAGTAGGATGTGCTTGACCATCTATTGCTACCCTTGCTTGTTTCCTGCCTGTTGCATTTGATGACATACTTGGATACATATTATATAGTTGTTGCAACTTGCAAGAGTTCTGTTTCTTATTGCTGTTAATCCTTAACTGCAACATTACATAGGTTGGTTTACAAGGAGTCAGTGACAAGTTTAGATTCGAGACTTGTTTATTTTGTTAGTCTCACCAAGGAAAAACGTTTCTTGAAATTGTTCCTTAGGCTTGTGCCTTTTTGTGTTATTCAGATGTTCCCTATTACTCCAAATGGAAACCAAACTCAACCAAATATAGATGGGCAAAGAAATTGTATTCTTATTGCTGCAAGTAACCCTCACCCATTGCCCACTCCAGTCTATCGTCCACAAATACAAAATTTGGAGCAGACTGAAAACATCGATGCACAGAATGAAAGTCGTCTATCAGATGCAGAGACAGTTGCTAAATCATTTCCTCAGGTACATTGATGTTGTTTTCTTACCTAATCTACTATTGTTCTCTTGTTTATGAGCATTACTGGCCATGTGAAAACTGACTCCTAGTTTCATTGCAGTGCTCGGTTTCTCTTTCAGTCATCTGTCCAAAACAGCTTCCAAAACTTAGATTAATCTACAATGCAGTAAGGATGAGACTTTTAGTTGGTTTCCTTTTCTTTTCTTGTGTTGATGCTTGCAAAAGCATTTGTATATGGCACTGTGCTTCTTGCATAGAGGGAAAAAACAAAAATCAATTGGGGGTGTGTGTGGGTGGGTGAGAGTGTTTGAAATACCAGTGCGCAGCATATTTTGCTCTTCTGAAATTGGTGGAAATCACGAATATATGTCTGGGGTAGGCTACTTAATGCACCACTTTACAATGTAGGGGAAGCGCAACAGCCGAGCAGCAGATCCACCTGTCGACAACATAAAAAATCCTCATTTTCTTGTGCTGATCTCAGAGAACTTTATGGAGGCTCGTGCTGCATTAAGTCGTCCTGGAGCTACAAGTTTGCCTTCTAATCAAACACCTGTTAAAGTGGATATTGCTTCAGTTACTTCAGTAACTGGGCCACTTCCAGCTTCAATTCCTTCAGGTTGTTTAAGCTATCTAATCTACATTATTGTTGAGTGTGATTGGATATTTTGGCATGGCTTGTTAAGTTCTTTTGCTCGCTGGCTCTCTCTTCTGAAGAAAATTACCTAACATGATTTTTGCACGAGAGAGAGACATAATAACCGGATCAATCAACATTTTCTACAGAGTGTATTTTAACCCTCTGTAAAATTGGTTCTCATGGAGGCAGCATGTTACTGTCATACGCAGTTGTAGAAGCTCTTAGCTTGTTATCCATCATAATTTTCATCTGCAAAAATCTACAGATACATTGATGTGATGTGAGGCTTCAAGTACACCTCCTCTCACAGGTCTCAGGAGTTCAGCAAGATTCAAGCATCTGTATCTGTTGTTTCCTTTAAAGTTTGTTGTGGAAGATGATATCTTAGTGCTAATGTTTTGACTTTTATTGCACTTGAAATTAAAGATAAACCATAAAAAAAATTGGTCAGGTTTCCATGAGGCCTTTAGGTATTGACCTCTAGTTTTAGGCTTATTTTACTTCGAATATTAAATTCATCTTTTTGATGTTCTGCCTGGTGGAAGACTTACTTTCTTTCAAAACTTCAGTGAATGGATCTATCACAAATCGGCCGCCAATTTCAGTTGGAAATCTTCCAACTGCAACTGTGAAAGTCGTAAGTCTAGTGAATCCCTTAGTTCTGTTCTTGTTCTCATATTAGTAGGAAATAAAGTTGTTTCTATGATAGCACTGCTTCTGTGCATTATGGACAAAGTTAAGAGCTTTTGTGATTTTATATTCGCAGGAACCAAGTACTATAACTTCTATGGCAAATGGATCTGCTTTTCCCCACATTCCTTCTGTTCCACGCCCTTCATCTCAAGGAGTTCCAAGCATGCAGACTTCATCACCATCCACGACTACTCAAGATATGGCAACAAACGGTGAAAATGCGCAGGACTTGAAACCTAATGTCAGTGTGACGACACAGTCTGCACGTTCTGCGCCTCCTGCTGCAGCTAACGTGAACATTCTGAACAATCTTTCTCAAGCAAGGCAAGTGATGAACTCTGCAGCCCTAAGTGGAGGAACTTCTATTGGTCTCCCATCAATAAATCAAACTTCTGTGGCTATGCATATGCATATGTCAAGTATGATTTCAAGTGGAATGACGTCTTCCGTGCCTGCTGCTCAAACTGTATTTTCATCTGGGCAACCAGGTGTTTCTTCAATAACAGGGTCAGGGAATCTTACTGGGACAACACAAATCACCCCAAACTCTGGTCTGGGCTCATTCACTTCCACAACTTCTAACATGCCTGGAAACTCAAACCTTGGGGGGATTTCACAACCAATGGGTAATCTTCACGCAGGTGTTAGCATCAGCCAATCAGCAATGAGTGGTCTGGGTGCAAACCCAAACACAATGAGCGGTTCAGGAGCACAAATGGTACAAAGTGGAATGGGTGCAAACCCCAACACAATGAGTGGTCTGGGTGCTTCAGGTGTCTCTTCTGGTTCGAACACAATGATTCCTACTCCAGGAATGTCTCAACAAGTACAATCTGGGATGCAGCCTCTTGGTGCAAACAATAACTCAGCAGCTAATTTGCCATTGTCACAACAGACAGCAGGGGGCTTGCAACCAGCTCAATCGAAATATGTCAAAGTTTGGGAAGTAAGTCTGATTGCTTTTTTGGGTTAACTAAGTGTGTGTGCATTGTTCAAGATTATAGTCGATTCGCTAGCCAGTAATGGAAATTTTCACTTTCATTTTCAAGTAAAGAACAGATTTTTATTTCCTTTTGTCAAAAAGTTGTTTGTACTAAACATATGGACTTTTGGCATGCCTGGTTCATAATATATGCAATGGCATCTAGCAATTTTTCACCAATTTTCACCAAATGATGAAAAGATGGGAAAATATGTCACGATCCTTGAATCAGGTGGTCATGGGTGGGGCTGGGATGGAACCTATGCTCAGAACTCACTAATCTGATGACAACGTATGTCATCCTTTGTATCTTTTCTTTTTTCCTTTTTTCTTTTTCCTGGTATGAGTGAAAAATCTTTAGAGACCTTACTCCTGTTTGTTCTGTGTGAAATAAAAATGAAACTATGTCATCCTTTTGGGATATGGAGAACTCTTAAAACTCTTCATTTCCCTTTTCGCTGACTCATTGATTTTGAAAAGTCAAATCACCCTAACCTTAATACCCCAAAGCCAGTTGAAAAATAGTGTTGATGCCATCGATGGGGATATATAACCTCTGTCATCAGTTGAGAAGACTTGCACGTTCTTTCTTGCAGAAGACCTCCTCAAATTAAAATCTATTGATAGTTTCTAATGAATCATAACTGCCTGAGTCTCATCTTGTTAGACTTGATAATAGTTTGCTAACACCCCTGAGTAGTAATGAGACAAAGGTCAAATAATCCAAAATGAAGCGGGAACATTCATTTTTGTATGGAATAGTAAAAATTAAATAACAAAAATCTCCTTTGGATGATTAAAGTAATCGATTGATTTTGCTTAGTTCCTTTTTATTTATTTATTTATTTATTATTGTTATCGTTAATTATTGTATAACTCCCTTGAAAAGCTTTCTTCAATATCAATGTAGATTTCTGAAACTGTTGAACATGTGTCTTTATGAACTCACTAACTTATATTGAACATTTGAACTGCACACAGGGAAACTTGTCCGGGCAACGGCAAGGGCAGCCTGTCTTTATCACTAGACTAGAAGTATGTTTGAAATGGCTCATAAATCTCCACTCAATGCAAACTGCTGTTTCAGTCTTCTTTTGATAGTAATTAATCTTAGTACATTTGACATGTTTTAGTTTTACACATGGAACTTATACCTTGTATTTTGATACAGGGTTATAGAAGTGCTTCGGCCTCTGAGACGTAAGTTCAGGCGTAGTAACATAGTTTGTGCTGAAAAACAATCTACACTATCTGTTTCCTAAAGTCTTTTACATCATAAATTTACATTTTCTGGGAACAAATTTTAATTTATCTTTGTTTGTCCCAAAAGACGTGTTTATTTTATATTTGTTGGCTCTATACAAGTCAAGGATTAACTGTAGATTATTGGGACAACAATACATTTCTTAGATAAAAGAAATTGTATTAACTGACTCAAAAGAATTACAAAAACATGGTGAGACTATACTTCAATACAGGTTTACATTTGAGAAAATGATAATATGGTCATCAGATGATTAGTTTGGAACAGCGAGCTTTACTTTGAGGTAGATGGTCCTTCACACCCATTTCTAGTAGCTGTATGTCCTAGCATACTGGAAGGTATCTAATACTTTAGGGTTTTCAGCACCCACGCCCTCAAGTGTCAGGCACTGTTTTGCCTAGGGCTGAATTTAAAAATGAAGGGCAGGCTGGTTGATTTAGGTTTCATGATTACATCAACCCCCACAATCATTGGAATGGGATTATTCTGCATCTGGCAAATGTTTTGCAAAGGGCTGGATTTAATCATTTTGTTTCTCAAAGGACATTATTCTATTTTGTTACCTCAGAGAGCTTTGTATTTTGTCCATCTTATCATCCAACCATGGTTAAAAACCACTAACAGCAATGGGACAGGTTTAGTTTTGAGAATTTCCTAAATCTCAGCCTCATTGATCAGGGTATGTATTGCTCAAGGGCTGGGAATTAGGCTTTGATATGAAAATCAAAACTCTATTCCAAGTAACATTTATAGTTGGATAAACTGTATGAAAAATGACCATTTTATTTATTTGCAAATACCCCTTATAGCAGACAAAATATTTGAGATTTCATTTGATTGTTTAAGACGACTCCAACTTCAGAACTTTTGAGCTGGACTTTTTGTGTGTGATCTTCTCATCTTTTTCTCTCTTTGTTTAATATTTTTAGTTTCCCTTGTTAGCATACATATTTGTCAAGATGAATTCAACTGGTTCAGTTTTTCGTGTGATTCTCAGGCTTGCAGCAAACTGGCCGCCAACAATGCAAATAGTTCGACTTATATCTCAGGATCACATGAATAACAAGTAATTGCTGCTTATTTGAGATTTTCAGCATATCTGTTTTGCATTTATTTGTTCACTCGCATATCTTCCTGAATTTGTTATATTTATGTGTTTTTTGCTGTTGCTTTATTTGATAAAGGCAATATGTTGGAAAGGCTGATTTTCTAGTATTTCGGGCTATGAATCAGCATGGATTTCTTGGACAACTCCAAGAGAAGAAGCTTGTAAGTTTTCTGGATGCTTACAAAAAAAGTAGCTTAAGGCTTTCCAATTTAATATTTTCTTGAAACGTCACGGTCAATTCTCATTCCAGTCATCAGTTATCCCTACTGCATCCTGTGTTAACTTCAGTGATATGATGTTTTTGTATGGATCTTGATGCTTGTAATTCACTACATAATACTTTCCTGGTTGAAACTTGCTTGATTTAAAGTGAATTGGATCTGAAGATAAAAATATAATGGAGACACTCTCTGTATATTATTTTATTTCTAAGAAGAAACTTAAGAGAGTAGAATTGCAGAATCAGAAGTTGCCTTGTTAAGCAGAGTTGCCAAATTAGTTAATGTGAAACAAGTAGCACATCAATGCCATACTTCATGTGATGTTGATAACAACCTTCCCTCATTCCTCTACCCTTACCCGTTTCTCCCCTTTCATTTTGTTCTTTTAAAGTTGTCTGCTTAGGCACTCTGATTTTGTTAAGTCATATCAGGGGTATGATAGTGTTTGCGCAGAGGCTATCAAGTCAAGCTTGGGAAGTTCACATAATTGAAGTGTTCTCAACCTGATCTCTTCACTGAGTGAGATTTAACACTCACTACTTTGAGGGTCAATCATGAGTAAATGTCCATTGGTGAAAGTTGCTACTGTAGAACAAATTGAATCACAGGGGTGTATGGACCTTTTCCCTCGTCACACATGGTTGAAAGTTCTTTAATCCTGCCAGTGTGGTTGTTTGATAGGCATGGGTTTTTGCAGTTTATTAATGTTCAAATAATTTAAACTTTTTTTCTTAGTCTGAAGTCTGAAATAATCGAAACCCTTATGAAGCTCTTTCAATGAAGTTCTGTAAACTCTTCTAAAACTTTCATGTAAATGAATCTAAGAGGATGATGACTCTAATTCTTAAAAGAAAGAATGAGAAATGAAAAAGGCCCTCGGGTAGTTATTGCTCAAGTCCTAGCCGTACAAATTCTCTTATTACTATTTTACTTTAGATTTAATTAGCTCAGGATTATGCTCTTTTACTCGTGGAAAATATGTCTATTTGATAGGCTTTTCTGATGTTGAATTTGTTGTTATTCATTTTCCTAGTGTGCAGTAATCCAGTTACCATCTCAGACATTGCTACTCTCAGTTTCTGACAAAGCCTGCCGCTTGATAGGGATGCTTTTTCCAGGGGTAAGATGTTTGAGACCTATCAGTTATGAAAATTAGTAGCATAACCAAGTTTCCTTTTGTTTTGAGGGCTTGCACATCGATGTGCTTTTTCCTTTTTAATTGTTGTGAAGACTTGATTAAGCCATCAAAATAAGACGAAAATGAACCACTTATCATATGCACTATAAATTGATGTAAACTGTGTGGAACCAGGATATGGTTGTGTTTAAGCCACAAATATCCAGTCAGCAGCAACAAATGCAACAGCAGCATCACCAACAGATGCAACAACAACAACATCCACAACTACAGCAGCTTCAACATCAGCAGCAGCTTCCACAACTACAGCAGCAGCAACAGCTCTCACAGCTACAGCAGCAGCAGCAGCTCTCACAGCTTCAACAGCAGCAGCCACAGCTCTCACAGCTTCAACAGCAGCAGCCACAGCAGCTCTCACAGCTTCAACAGCAGCAGCCACAGCAGCTACCTCAATTGCAGCAGCAGCAGCAGCTCTCACAGCTTCAACAGCAGCAGCTTCCACAAATGCAGCAGCAGCAGCAGCAGCAGCAAATGCAGCAGCAGCAGCAGCAGCAGCAGCAGCAGCAGCAGCAAATGCAGCAGCAGCAGCAGCAAATGCAGCAGCAGCAGCTTCAGCAAATGCAGCAGCAGCAGCAGCAGCAAATGGTTGGAACAGGAATGGGTCAAACTTATGTTCAAGGT
>Ga0325400_1000795_pt1 | contig 24642 bp, 11 predicted proteins | sample PopdelMetagenome_2_FD_205662 | JGI IMG/M metagenome (GOLD analysis project Ga0325400, IMG submission 205662) | Populus deltoides microbial communities from Bellville, Georgia, United States - Xylem-PdKOR-R1 | ecosystem: Host-associated > Plants > Phyllosphere > Stem > Wood/Secondary xylem...
ATTTCAAAAATACCAAAACAATTTTTTTTAAAATATATGAAATATGAACTTATACATAAGATACATTCCTGATATTTAATAAATAAACAATTTATTTTTATATTGGTATTAGAACGGTTAGGTTTTTAATCTAAAAAGATAAAGACCTCTTTATTGGAGAAAACTTTTCTTTAAACTTAAACAGATCAACAATTAGAAAACACAATATTTTCTTAGTTTATATCAGACAAATAAACAATACAACTTACCTCAAGTAAGACGTATTGAGGGTGTTAATATATTCCCTTACGCAATCAGTCCCCTTACCCAAACTCTAAGACCCGTTAGTGTTCCTAGTAATCAAAATACTAGATAGTGACTTCCATCCTTTTTTTTTTCTACTGATAAAGGACAAGAATTCCTTGTCCTTTCCACCTACATCATTCATGACTATCCTAATCTAGAAGGATGATCGCCGTGACGCCGCGCATGTGCAACAAAATGGGTAAAAAGAAGAAAGTTGATTGGTTAACACTTGATCTTCAAAAACTTAGATGGTCAAGGAAAAAATGTTACAAGAGGAAAATTTTTAGGATTTGTCCATAATTTTTAAAAAATTTTAATTTACTTTTCTTTTCTTTTATCTACAAATAATCTTTGAGATTCCAAATATATATTATTCATAATTTTTTACCATACTTAACCTAAACTTTTATTTAAGTTTTATTAAATCTTTACCATTATACATCTACTAAACATCCCTAAAACTTAATCTTTCAGTTATTATTTACACCAGTCACTAGAATTTCAGGCCATGGTTTTTTTTATTAATAAAAAAACTCGATTTTCAACATGTTTTTCCCTAAAACATTCAGAAAACATTTTGTATACCTTGGCATACCCATCAATGACTTCAAATAACCCAAAAGGCTTAAAATCCAAAATTGATCTGAAATTCAAAAACTTTCTGATACCAAGTGATACGAACCTCGCGGTTATGCAACCCACATCAAAGATGATAACTTTTCCAAAAAAGCTGAATAATCAGGTTTGGCTAAATCTTGACCCCAAGTTAACTTGTAACTAAGAACAAGAGGTATTGAATGATTGCGAATGATGCCACAAGATCAATTATATATTGATAAGTTGGATTTACTCTTTATCCCAAAAAAGAAAAAGGTGTTAGCTTAAACAAAATTGAATTTCATTAATGTTTAAAGGCTGCCCAACTTGCAGAAAAACAATACATAATATAGTCCTAAAATAATAACTCTAATGGTCTCGTATTGCGCTACAAACCAATAAGCATTAACTAAAACTTAGCTAAGCACAAGCCTAATACCTAAAACAAGCATAAACATTAATTTTAGGTCAAAACAAACTCAACATAAATAAAATCCCTAAAACTGAAATATAATTATCCAAGATATTAACTAACACAATGAATAAATCTTATGAAATATTTAGATTATTGCATGTTATCAAAACAACACCAAAACCATATCTCCTTGTATTGGATTACTTGTAGCTGAATCTAAAACATGTAAATGAAAGAATGTACATTTGCGACGTCCATTAATCTTTTTCTCTTGCTTGAAATATGTTGTCTTGAATGTTGAAGTTTCTTTCCTTGTTTAGCTGAAAGTATGCCTTAAAAAATAGGAAGAAAAGTGGCTGAAATATCTCATTTAAATAGCCTTCTATAATCTCATTTTTGAATAAGAAAATCTTATAATATAAGAAAAAGAACAACAAAAGAATCCTAAGCTTTCTTGCCACCATATACATTTCATAATGGATATGATATCCTTGCAAAATATAGATAATAGATACTACCATAAATATCTCCTTGTTGGACATGAAATCCATATAAAATAAATAAATTTATAGCTGCCACACATGTTTCCATGAGCATTAAAGAATCATTGTTTTGATTGAAACCCATAATACATAAAGAAACAATGTTTTTTTTTTTAATTTTTGTATATTTTTGACAAATTTTAGTCATGAATTCAAACACATTATTCTCTCTCTTCTAGATAAATTAACAGACCTACCATATATCAATAGAAAAGTAAGAATGTATACTTTCCAACCCAATTAGAATCCTAGCATAATTCCTTTTGTATCTTTATATATAGTCAAAAAAGTAGACGAAGGTCCAGATAGATAAATTTGACAAGGATCTTTTAATCAAATTCAATACTATGAAAGAATTCCTTACCAAACTTTGGTTTACCTGAAATTTAAAGCCAATGTGTAACAACATGTCTAGAAACTCCTGTAAAAGTTTCATCTCAATCCAAAATTCAAACTGAAAGTTATCCTCTATAATATAAAACTAAACAAAAAAAATTTACGCTAAAATCCGAATCTGACATTGCTTAAATCGTATCATCAGATCTCTCATCTCGAACAATTGGAAGGATAAAAAACACCTAGTTAGAACTCTCCTCATTAAATAGAACTCATTAACACCAAAATTAATTTTTTTTCATAGCTGAAATTAGTGTTAAACGAGACTTTCTCTCTTTACGACCAAAATTCAATCTCTCTCTCTCTCTCTCAAATCAAAAAAGAAAAAATGTTTTACACCATAATTAAATTTATGAAATATTATTCAACATTAACACTTAACTTCTAATATTTAACTCCAAAGCAAACATAAGACAATTCAAATTTTATTAACATATTCATAAGCTACATAAAAAAATATGTTTTAATCCTTAAACATGGAATTATTTTTTCATTTTTTTGCATGTGTGAATGATATTTTTAATTTTTTCTCAACTAATTAGAAAAATTCCTCAATTACTGTACATGTTAGTTGTGCTTTTCAAAAATCCTTAAAAATATGTTTATCAAAAAATATTTAAAATATTCTTCTTGATATTCAAACTTCAAAAGAAGTAACAACAATGTTTGAAAAAAGAAAAGGCAACAAAAGTAGGAAACAGCATTTTTCATATTTAATGAAAAGGAGAGACAGATAGCTGTCAGCAAATCAACTCCAGTCGGTACGGCTATTTTTATGGCAGATTAGATGGGCATGCAGATTTACACGTGTGGGATTTTCAATGCAATGATTACACGTGAAAACCCAAATCTTCCATTGATTTACACTCTCGTCTCATTTCCACGCAAGGACATCAAATGGGAATGGCCTTCGGTGGAGAAGACAAGTAAGAACAAAGCAAAGATCAATAGAAATAAAAGGCTTTAAAGACAAAGACAAAGTAGTCTAAAAGGGATTTAGGATCTTTCAAAATATTGAACAAGGATCAGTTAAAACAAACAAGATGTGTTTAGACTATGATTAATAATTTCAATCACGAATTTAACACCTCAAAACACACACTTAAGACTGAAACTTAGAGAATAAATTATCTAGATAACATCCTCATTCTTTTTGAGCCTATCCATAAGACCATCAACATGTAATGAAGTCTTGACTACTTGGAGACTTCCAAAATCAGTGTGTGAAAGGAGATTTTATTATAATAATATGATTCTTGATCATAATCCTTTAATTCATTAAGCTTATCGACTTGATAGGGTACTTTTGCGACATGGGGTTATCGAGATTTATAGGAGGAAGTGATGACAGGAATGATATACCAAGAGCTAGGTTAATGCTGGAATTTTCTAGCGGTTTAAACAAGAGCTTGACTTGTAGTTATCAAGCTACAGATAAGTGTGCTGTGGTAGCACAATTGTTGTATTCTTTCCCTGCCTTGTACAAGTTTTGGATAATGAGGTAGGAAGGCTTGACTGTTTCTTCATATCCTGGATGCAAGCAAGAAAAAACATAGGGAGAGATGTCTTTTTTCAAAGGAAACAAAAAAGTTTTGGGAAAAAATTAACCAGAAGTCTGATAGTCTATGAAATGAATTTTTAGTTAATGACAATTGCTTAGGTCTTTTTGATTAATAGGACAGCTAATATGTCCTGGAAAAAGTTGACATTCAATGATTAAATAATTAAGAACATGAACTTGGAGATTTTAAGTTCAAATTTTGTTGCGATATCGGAGGCTAAAGATTCTAAGGAATTGATCATGAGACCATCGTTTTCATAATAGTTAGGATTGGTTTTAGTGTAAGAAGAAATGATTGTAAACTTAATATTTGAATTAAATCCTATTGACATTGACAATGCGAGAGGAATTAAGGAAATGCATGTACCCATAAATTCAAAGAAACTTTTAATTAGCAATTAGTCAAAGAAAAAAAGCTGCTATCTACTTTAAATAATCATTCTATTTTCAGCTAAAATGAAAGTAATCATTCTTTTGTTCGCAAAATTCTGGTCTTCTTCGAGCTTTTAAGTGTGAATAGGAAGAAATGAGGGGATGATGGTGCCATTGTAGTAATCAATTCAAAGCCTTCTTCTAGTTATTAAGAATAAAAGAAGAAGAAAATTCATGTCGCTATCTTTCTTAATATTAATAATATTCTAATAGTATTTTAAGATTATATATATTAGACAAAAATTTATTTGATTGAAAAAAAATATAAAAATAGAAAAAAATATTTTTGAGATAGTTTTGAAATGACTTTTTGTATTTTTAAAACAAAAAAAATACATGGAAACTTGTCTCATTTATTTTTGTTATCTTTCTATTTTCTGTTCTAAAAAAATACCCAAATAAGAATTTTATCATTCTCTAGTTCACACAATTCTACTCTTAAATCGAATTCAATCTCAATAGTTTTCAAGTTAGATTTCCTAATTAAACTAATAATTAATATCTCCCCTAGAAATCAAAAGGTGCACATCAGATTTTTTTCCTAGCAAAGTTTAATTGTGATTAAGTTGGGACATTGATTGTGATAAACTACCAAACTATATTTTGTCTTGCTTGAGTTAATTGTCCTAAAGTAATCAAAAGGGAGAATACAAAATTATCATGTAAACATGTTCTTATAAAAGAAAAAGAAAAACTGCCAAACTACTGTTTGTGCCTCGTGTGGTTATTGTCAATTAAAATAAAGCTATGTTTGACCTTCTTAGGAAAATAAGAAAAACAAGCAACTAATGTTTTATCCTTCCTTCATCTGGAGATTAAACCATCTCACTTGAGGTTAACAAAAGTAAAATTCTTGTAAGTTTTTTAGTTCTGATGTAAATAGTTTATCTTTAATCAAATCATGGAATTAATTTGGTTAGAATCCGAATAATTTGATAAGTTGATTCAAGATTATGATAGAATTAATTAAAGATAAAATAAATATAAAAAAAAACCTGGGCCTGCTCGTGATCGGGAATAAAATATATGTTAAGAAATTAAATCATTTTAATTTTAATTTTAAAAAATAATCTTTAAAATTAACTTGTAATGGCTAAAAGTTATAATTTCTCCAACATGATTTTGAATTTTTAGTTCATATCAATTTTAAATCTGTTAAATCATCATGAATGTTTGCAATCCAACCCCAGTTTCCTCTCCTCTCGATCCTAGGAACAGAATTAGTTTTTAATACAATTCTAATGATTTTGCAATTTGAATTTGCTAGCTAGCCCTATCGAAACACTCAGTGTACTTATAGAATGGTCATTACGAACTATTATGTTATCTTGACCATTAAGGGATCCGAAAATACTTTATATATTTTTTTTATAACTATATCTCGTATATACATCATTCGTTGTGCCTAAAAAGGTGAAATATAAGATGACCGCTCGAGACCTAGAATATTGAGCATTACTTTTATAAAAACATTGTGTTACTAAATTTCAACAATAAATCAATATATAATTATTTTTTACCAAACCAAATCAATAAAATAATTATTTTTTTCCAACATTATTATTTTTTTGCAACAATATTACTTTGTTCTCTAGACTAATTGTTGAAATCTAATTAATTAATTATTGGTTGTTTCATTAAAAATATATGATGATGGGTAAAATGAATAAAATGAACAACAAGAGTCATTTCCTTTCTAGTTTTAAGTTTATAATGAGAATGCTCACATATCCTATACTCGGTCAGGTCTATATTTTTAAGATAGTACAACATGTAGAAGTTTGGACACATGTTAATTTTCTGATATCCTAGATTGAGGGGTTTCATCATTGACTTAGTAACATAAAAGTTCTTTTTCAATATGTTCTTTTCAGGTAAAATGCTTCTCACCTGTTTGATAATTCTGTCATAACTTACTTCACTTAATTCATGATTTGACTTGATGACGAACACTTGTACAACAACTGATAATTTATTGTGATTTGTGCAACTATCCTATAATTAATGGCTTGTCAGAATCTTTCAAAAGATTAAAAAACTTGGTCGTGTCTGCATTAGATTTTTCATCTACGATTGGACATTGACTGACATGACTCTAATTCATTTTCATCTCATCTATAGCCATGTTTCTATAAAGATTATTATTGTCATTTAAAACTTCATGCTCGTTGCTAGAATTAGAAGTTGACTCATTCATCATTTCTATCATGGTATCATGAGGAATATATGGTTCTCCGTATAAATACCAACACAAATATTTCTCCATTAATCCTTTTTTTCTAGAAGATACATCATTACAATATCTAGATCGAGAAACTTTTTATTTTTTTACCTCTTGCATAAACATCTAATACCCTCTCAACTAATATTTCTCAGATTCGATAGTATGTAATTTATAAAACCCTGAATCTCATTACAATAATTCATCCTCTACATATACAAATCATAAAATTCAACATAAGTTTCTTCAATTTACAAACAAATATAATTTTACAAAATCTTAAACAAACCCTTACATGTACAAATCATAAATTCATACAACAAATTTGAATGAGAAAAAACTATAAAACAAGTAAACATCCAAACAAATTACATATACTACAAAAATATAAAAAAATAATAACATTTTAAAATTGAGTTCAAATAAAAAAAGAGAGGATAAATTTAATTACTTAAAGTGGAGAATCCTCAATAAAATTTGAATTAGAACACAGATGCTGACAAACTAAGTGTTGTGGTGGCCGGATTTGTTGTGAAAAGTTAAATTGTGTTGAGATTAGGGGGTTTACTGTTTGTTGCAGAAAAAATACATAAGAAAAAAAGGAAAAATAAGGGAGAGGGAGAGGAGGGTTGATCACCAGGTCAAAAATTAAATATTACGATAGTATGGTCGACAAAATTATTCCATTAGTAACTCCATCGGTCATTCTATCGGTAAAAATATTATGTCACCGTATAATTTGTCTTTTTTGAATCCCACTATAATACCCTCCATAATTCCCTCGATATATACTGAAAAAAGTTTTTTGTCAACATATTTATGGATGTACTTTACTGTTGGGTTAATTTAATTGGTAATGTTATCTGTAAAAGTTACACGTCATCATACTATTTAGATTTTTTTTCCCATTCCTTATGTTCCCACTGCAATTCCCTTAGTGTATACCAATGAAGTTTTTATGTTGGTGTTTACCGATAAATACATGGATGGAGAATTATATCTATAAAGGTTATCGCAATATACCAACAAAAAAATTCTACCGGGGTTTATATTTGTATTTGCTAATTTTTTGGTATATATAAAGTGATGGGACAATACTTTTTGGTACTTTATAAAAAGTTTATGTCCCTGTTTAGAAGGTCTAAAGGTAGGGTGATAATTTTTAGTAAGTGGGTGGGCCTTATGTCTATACCCAACACCCATAAGTTTGACAAAATATTAGGCCCAAATAATTTAGGTTTAACCCTCTTTCAGGCCCAACGCTTTTAAGCATAACTACAAGTTAAGGCCAAGTAGACATAGGTCTAACGAGCTACTAGATCCAGCGCTTCTAGGCTTAGTTGTGTGCCAAGCTTAACAGGGTGTAAGTCTATTGAGCTATCAGACCTATCACCTTATTGCTCAGCTACGGGCTAAGCTAAAGAGGACATGGATCTATCGAGTTGTCAGACCCATCACCTTTTTGCTCAGCTACAGGCCAAGCCAAAGAGGAGATGAATCTATTAAGTTGTCAGACCCATCACCCTTGAGCTTGGCACTGTGCTGAGCCTAAATGGGCATGGCTCTACTTAGCTGCCAGACCCAATACCTCTGGGCTTTGTTGCGCACCGAGTCTAATTGAGCTTGGGTTTAGCGAACTGTCAAAACCAACGCCTTAGGCTTGACTACGTGTCAATACCAATTAGGTATATGTCTAGCGAAATGCTAGATCCATCGCCCTTAAGCTTGGCTATGCATCAAGCCTAATTGGGTATGAATTTAGTGGCCTTCTTGACCCATCGACCACAGCCAAGCCCAAGTAGGCATGCGTCTAGCTTGTTGCCATACCCATTGATCATGCACTGACAGTATGCCAAGTACAAAGGGCTAAAGACCTAAAGAAAATTACAGGTCACAAGTTGGGCTATAAGGCTTCATTTGCTTATTCCTATGACTTTTAACATAAAATATTAATGTAAGAGATATTTTTCTTTCATCTCCCATTAATATTAGTATCATAGATATTCATCTCTCATCCCCCATTAATATTAATGTTAGGGATATCTCATCTCATATTAATATGAATTTCAGGGATACTTATCCCCTGATATGTGGTATAAGGGTAGAGAGACCTTTTAAATTCTTAAGAGGTATTTTTCCTACATGGTTCTTAGAGTATAAATAACCCCAGAATCATACAGGTAAATAGTTAATGATCTCTATTATCGATAAAAATGCATTCTTAATTTTATAGCGTTTATCGTATAAGAAATAAGAATAAACACTTTTATTTTTAAGAATAAACGCTCGTTTTCTCAGTATTTAAGGGTCTCCAAATCCCTCAAAAGGAGAATGTTTTGCAGGTTACGTGCTTTCTACAAGAAGTTACAAGTTTCACAAATAATGGAGAATAGAATATCATGTTAAAACCTATGATTATTTCATAATCCAACCACTAAAAAAATTATTCCTCAGTATTTTGAATTTTAAAACATTATCATAAAGCAATGAGAACAACAACCTATACAAGTTTCAAATTTAAAATCTTTCACTTGAATATGTTAAATAAAATAATATATACATATATAACCACCGGAGTTTTTGATGAAAAAAATTTACACATTGACGTCATTTATATATGTTGAAGGCAAGATAAAGCAATCATTTATGGTGTTTATGTCAAAAGCAATTTAATTTACCATCATCAATATTATCAAATCTCTACCAGGGCATGATCTAAAGCAAAATCTTACATTGACCCTTCTTTATTCTTTCAACTTGTTTCCCCCCTTTGAATGGGGCATGAGACCATTGGCTCCTTTGCTACAATTCCTTCGAGTGAAAGCATAGAATTCTATCTACCACTGGTCTTTCGGCATTGAATAACCTGTCCCTTTGGGGTTTTTCCTTTCCAACTTTGTGACTGGTTTAGTATGTTCTGTTTTCTTTGTTTTCCTTTCTTTCTGTAGGTCATCAACAGTGTTAATTAGAGTGTTTTCCAAAATCCCTTTCGTGCATGCAAGAGCACCGAAAGGTGACTTTGAAAGAGAAGACTGCAAAACGTTTCGTAATAACTACAAAGAATTTGTGGGATCTTTGATCGAGCTATCAATTCTCAACTGAGTTTAGAAACAAATTTTCAACAAGTGTGAAATGGGAACTTAATTTAGAGTCAGGTAAAGCATTACGAAAGGAGTTTTAAGCATTACAAATGGCATACTTTCTTTTTGCTTAGCACTCTCTTTACACATTTATGACCATTTAAGCGATGACGTTGTCTCTATGTGCATGTTTCAAGTCAAGAGGGTCCCAAGCATGGGCTCATAAGATCTTCACCCAAGTGCTGGAGAGACTTCGAGTGATCTCCCCTCTGCCGAGACCAATCCACTAATAATAAATGGTGTGAAACCAAACTCCCATCCAATTGGCTTTGTTCCTAAATAGAAGCCTTTGTTCCTAAATAGAAGCATAGACGTACGGTGTGAGTTCATCTAGCGTAAAAGAAAGACCCTGGCTGAAAATTGAAAAAACCCACGATAATTTTACCAAAAGCCTAAGATATTGCTGAAATGACTCATGCCCCGAATCTTGTTTTACCACTTCATTGCATGAACATATAATCAATTCTGCCTAAATATTGAAATGCTGTTTTAAAGCACTTAGTTGTTTGGTTCCTAATAGAAACTCCCCCCAAATCAAAATCCATTGATCCTTTTCATCTGAATTACCATTTTTATGCATTATAACGCCACCTTTTATGAAGAGAAACTAATGTTTTCTATATATATAAACTTACAATGACTTTAGACCCAACGATTCGATCAGGGCTTATTTATTTAAGCTGCTCAACTTGCTTTTGGACGGAAAAACAGGTTAAAAAACATAATTTTTATGCTTTTAAACGTGTTTTTTTTCCTGTTCAAAAAGCGGGTTGAGAAGTTTAATCAAACAGAATCTAGATAAGGAGTATTAATAGAACGGAGAACTTATTGAGAGAAATTCTTTGAGGACCCAATTGAGAATTGACTTATATTTTGAGCGCCTATATGAGGTCGTTATCCCTTGATTTTTTTCCCCTTTGAAGAGATGTTAGGGGAAAGGGATGTCGACCAACGTATGAACATGAAAATATCACGTGATTTAATGCTATTTTTAAACAGAAGCCTCAACAATTTGATGCATACAGTACATTGACCATGACCAATATGATCATTAATGCCGGATAATAAAGTCTAGGACAATCATCGACGGCATCTTCTGGCCTGGCCATTACCTAGTGATGTAAAAAATACTGAAGTGACACGATCACTTAAGCCGTCCGGCAACACAAACAGGACAAACTCAGAGTTGGCAATGGCAATAAATTAGTGAAGTCTCTACTTAATCGATGCAAACAAATTTTCCTTGTCAAGGCAGCATTGATTGGCCCAATTGAAGCTTTTTGGAGTTTAGAGCAAAATGGTGTGCTTTTATATAAACCTTCCAAAAAAAACTATTTTGTCCCTTTTTCTAAACACATTAGAGTTTTTTCCTATGGGAGCCAACAGAATATGTTCAAGAATCACTCTTGACTTCATTTTACAGTGCAACAGCTGGTTTATACATGTAAAGAGAAAATTCGTTTTCTCTCTGGTTTTTCTCTTTGAATTGAAAATTAATTCCCAAGTTCAGTGTATTTATAAAACGAAATTGATGTATTTGATGAATAGAAAGGACCATAATTTTTAAATCCAATACAAGAGTTGACAATGCATAAGACTTATGTAAAGAATATTGAGGAATTGGGTTAACTTATAAAAATCATTTTTTAAAAGAATCAAAACGGCATGATTTTGATTATTTTTTCAAGTTAATGAGTCTTGACTGAGTTTTATCAGGGTTGATCGAGTCATGAATTAATCTAGATTTTTTATCAGAACAAGCTAGATCAATCATTCTTTTATTTTCAGACCGGTTCAAGTTCTGGATCAGCCATGTTCCGGCTAGATCCAGATTTTATAACTAAAAATAAGAATAGACAAGATTAAATTAAAAAAAAAAAGAAAAAACTAGGATGAAAATTAGGCTATGGAACAAAAGAAAACTGGTTTTATATCCTATTTAATCAAGGTACTAAATACCAGCATAAATGAAGTTGCTATGTCCAATCTTTAACCATTGCCATGCTACATCCTAATAAAAAATCTTAGTTCATTGTTTATGGATTTTTCTCTATATTCAGTTTCCTTAATGCAGAGGGCCGGTGCTAAAGCCACCAAGAAGGGACAAAACATTTACATTATGTATCGAAGTTCGAAAGTCATGCTATTGCCGTCTTCCCAAACCCCTATAAAAACCCTCCTTCGCCCCATCCAAAAACCCCCCCTCAAACTAGAAACTTCTCTCACTCTGTTTTCTCTCTCTAACGCTAACTCTTTTTAACATTTCCTACACGAAACAAGAATGTGCCAGCTGAACTCGTCTCCTCTATCCTGCAAATGCAATCAGGACTTCCCTTTCCTTGTCTCCATCAAAGACCAAGAGCCCAACATGTTCTCCCCATTATTGATCCCTAAAAGCCCAACATGTAAACCACAAAAAGAACGACGACAAGAAACCCAGATACCAAACCAGACCGACCTCTCCCTTTTTCTCAGAGAAGCAATATCCATAGCCAATATAGCTTTCCCCATGATGCTGACCGGTCTTTTGCTCTATCCACGCTCAATGATCTCCATGCTCTTCCTCGGCCGCCTTGGCGAGCTAGCCTTAGCTGGTGGGTCTCTTGCTGTTGGGTTCGCTAATATAACTGGTTACTCTATCCTCTCTGGCCTGGCTGTGGGAATGGAACCGATTTGTGGTCAGGCTTTCGGGGCTCAAAAACACCACCTCCTAGGCCAAACTTTGCAGAGAACAATACTCTTGCTCATTGTTGCTTCACTGCCTATTTCTTTTCTTTGGCTAAACATGAAAAGCATCCTTCTTTTTTGTGGCCAAGATGAGTCAATAGCCACAGAAGCACAGTTATTTCTTATTTACTCTATTCCTGACCTTTTAGCTCAATCTTTTTTGCATCCATTGAGAATCTATCTTAGGGCTCAATCAATAACCTTACCTCTTACATTTTGCGCCACTCTAGCTATTATTCTACACATTCCTATCAACTATTTTCTTGTTACACACCTCAATTTAGGGACTAAAGGTGTTGCTCTTAGTGGGGTGTGGACGAACTTCATTCTTGTAGGTTCTTTGATAATTTATATCCTTGTCTCTGGTGTCCACAAGAAGACATGGGGAGGGTTTTCAGTGGAGTGTTTCAAAGAGTGGAAAACTCTCTTGAATTTGGCCATTCCAAGCTGCATCTCAGTGTGTCTTGAATGGTGGTGGTATGAGATCATGATCTTGCTATGTGGGCTGTTATTGAATCCAAAAGCAACTGTAGCTTCAATGGGCATTTTGATTCAAACCACTGCATTAATTTACATATTCCCTTCTTCTCTAAGTTTCAGTGTATCAACAAGGGTTGGTAATGAGCTAGGTGCTAACCAGCCCAAGAAAGCAAAGTTTGCAGCCATTGCAGGCCTTTCTATCAGCTTCATTTTTGGGTTTTCAGCTCTAAGTTTTGCAGTTATGGTCAGGAAGGTGTGGGCTAGCATGTTCACCCAGGACAAAGAGATCATAGCCTTAACATCACTTGTTTTGCCAATAATAGGTCTTTGTGAGCTAGGAAATTGCCCACAAACAACCGGCTGTGGAGTCTTAAGAGGGACAGCCAGACCAAAAGTTGGAGCAAACATCAACTTGGGATGTTTCTACCTTGTTGGCATGCCAGTGGCAGTATGGTTAGGATTCTTTACAAAGTTTGATTTTGAAGGGTTATGGCTAGGCCTCTTAGCTGCACAAGGGTCCTGTGCGGTGACCATGTTGTTTGTCTTGGGTAGGACTGATTGGGAATTTGAAGCTAAAAGAGCTAAAGCGCTGACAAATGCTTTGGTTCTTGTTGCCAATGTTGATGACAGCCTAGAAGTTGAAGAAAAGAAGCCACCTAAGGCTGAAATCAAGGAGGATTATTTACATTTATTTGGTGATCGTCAATTAGATAATCTTTATAAACCTTTACCTGTTTAACTCCCAGAAAAAAAAAAATCCCAATCCTTTTTGTCTTTAGCTTCATTTGTCCTTATAAGTTGTATAGGAGAAGAAGAGAATGGTACTTGATTTTGTCCTCTTCAATTTGAACAGGGCTAGACTATATTCTTCGTATAGTACTGCACCAGTTAAGATTTATACAAAAGAATTAACTATCTCAGGATGCAATGTTTTCTAATTTCAAAGTTTTTATCAGTCAATCTTCAACCTTAATATCTTAAGCTTCAAAGTCAAACACCTTCGATAATAACATGTAGCATTTGTTCGCAATTAAGGTAGCAAAGGGCCAAAGAAGGTGTAACCAACCATTGCAAAGGAAAATGCTACATTTGATTCCCACTAACATTTACATAGTAAAAGAATGTCGGATTAGATTCTAACTCTAAATCCGATTCCTAGAAAATTCCAAGGCTGTAGAAATAATATTCTATTATGAGATGATTTTTCTCCCTTTCTTTTCTTTTTGATATTGTGGTAAATAAAACCTCTCGATAATTGATTAATCTTCTCGAGGGTAACAAAAAACTGAAAACCTTGAACAAATAATGCATGGAGTCTGTAGAAGATTGTGTTTGGTTAATGTTACAAAATAGAAAAAACATATACAAAGAAGTTAGTAACATTTTTAATTCAAGAGACATAAATTTATGAAATTGTCTTGGAATCAATTTTTATATTTCAAAATTGAATATACATGGAAATATGTATCCATCGATCGACTCCAAATTTTTTTATTTTAAAACAATAACCAGACACCATCTAAAAATATCAATGTGAATTGTTTTATGTATAAATAAAAAGTCATGTGTTATAATTTATCCAGCCCATGTAAAAAATAAAAGAAAAAAAAAGACTAAATAGTTTTATTCAGTAATCTTTTAATTATTAAATCTTGTTAGAGAATAATATAAATCATATCCTGAAATCTTACCTAACAGCTTAAGCTATTGAGTTGAGAAGGTTCTTTGACATAGTATCAGAGCTTTAATGACCAAGCGGTCACGAGTTCGAATCTCACCATCCCTATTTATTTGATAAAAAATTAAGCACAGGGTAATGTGAGCATGTGCAAGTTTTAAATCCAAAGGGTTTTCACTTGAAGGGAGTGTATTAGAGAATAATATAAATCATATTCTGAAACCTCATCTGATAGTTTAAGTTATTAATTTGAAATAATTCTTTGAGAAATCTAATGGAGTAAATAAAAGGTAATATCAAACAATATGTTTCCGTTTTTACCATTATGATTTGAAATACAAATCTAGTTTCAAGACAGATGATCTGTTTTAATCAAACTCAAGAATTGTACTTGCTCTTGATAAAAAAAAAAAAAATAACAACAATTTAATCACTTGGTTACAAGCATCGAATCAAAACACTGGTAATAATTATTTATTCATCAAATAATAAAAGAAAACTAATAACTTTTGGTGAGACTAGAAAAAATTGGATCATTGTTTTTTCTTGCATATTTAAATGGTTGACTCTTTAAATGTCAGAGTTTTAGTAGTTGGCCGCCTCCGTGGTACACCAGCACTTTCCACCGTTGCTGGGTGGCCAGCTGCCTGAATGACCCGGTCATGATCTGTTAATCTTCCCTTCTCTCTGGCTGTGTTATATATATATATATATATATATATATATATATATATATATATATATATATTATAAGTTCTAACAAACCATGCATATATATATAAATCCTGACGGTATTTGTTCTTTTCTTATTCTCAATTAAGATACGACATTTTTTTCATAATTAATGTATACACTCAAGAAATTACAGATAGAATTTTAGAATAAAAAAGAAAAGAAAAGGGGAAGGAACATCAACAAAATGCAAGTTGCAATTAATTTCAATCGGCAAAGTCAAGCTAGCAGAGTACAAGAATCTTACTGAAAACTTCAAGAAAGATATATCCACTAGTGATAATCTAATCTCTACTGCTTGTTGGACCCCTGAGATCTATCATCAATCTTGGAACATGATTAGGAATCAACTTAATTGGGAATTTTTATGCCATTATACCTTCAATCTCTTTCAAACTTTTAACCATAATCATAATCAAGAATCAAGGCTGACCCGAGGTTGATTTGGTTTATTATCCTATGCAATTCTCAAGTCAACACATAATTAGTTGAGCCAATAAAGAGAAAGCAACCATGCCCTCATTGTGCTTTGGAATTCATTGACTTCAATTATTTCTTATATTCTCCTAAACCCATCTTTTTATGTAGTGTAAATAGACAAACTCAACACATTTATATACAATCCCATGTAGAATAATTGAAAAGATTTGCATAAAATAGAGATATTAAATTAATATAAATATAAAATAGAGAGACACTTTTGAGTTCCATAATGAATCAAATTAATGAAATTCAGGTATTGATTTTGTTCGGCTTTGATCATTGTATTCTTGCCTTGAAAGATAAAAAACTATCAAGAGTAGTAAATTAATTTCTTTTTCTTGTTGAAATGGAGATTGATAAAATAACCAAATTATCCCACTTAATAAATATAAAATCAATCTCTTACATTAAAAAAAAAAAAAAAAACAGAACAACGTGGATATTAAATTGACATAAGCTGGCATATATCATTACTTATATTCTGGTCACATCAAATGATTAAAGATGGAAGAAAGTGGTGGTTAAGGCCATGTACCATGGAGTCCTTTTTACCATTTTTTATTTATTTATAAAATTCCTTGGATGCCAATATAGGGGTGAACTTTTTTAAATTTATTTAGTGACATAGAATTGCGTATTTAAATTCAATAAGGCTTATATCTTGATCTACAAAAAGTCAGAAGAATAATACAAATGTGGATTCTTATCAATTATTGCGTTAAATTCTCCAAAAAATTAACTACGTACCAATTATAAAATCACTATATATATATATATATATATATATATATATATAATCATATGCATTATTGAAGTCAAGTTCGAAATCACAAGACCTTGACTTATAAACAAAATAAATATTACTCAATAATCTAAACAAAGAGGTTCATGCTAATCATTGTAATTAAATTTATTAAAATAGGTAATGACAAGGACTCAAGTGCTAGAAGGACTGAGGACTCGACAATGTGTGATTATAAATTTTAGTCACGAGGGATCTAAATAATATAGTTGGTCAAATGAACCACGGGTACCCAACACACATATTGTAGGGAGAGGATTCTTTCAAGTGCTTATTTATATTGCTGCATTAACTCAAATTCTCATGTAATATATATATATATATAATTGCAGAACGTATTAATTAATAAAAAAAATTTAATCACTTAACTTCTGGACTCCACGCTGACAAGTTTTCACATCCATTAGCTTTGATCTCGTATGTAGCTTAAAAAAAAAAAAAAAAATAAGAGGTTGTTTGGTAAGATGGTATAACCGAGTTTTATAAAAATTTATAATTTTTATATTTTAAATTAATATTTTTATATTGTTTTGATATGTTGATATTAAAAATAATTTTTTAAAAAAAATATTATTTTAATATATTTTTAAGCAAAAATTATTTTTAAAAACAATATCTATTACTATTTCAAACACTTTTTTAATCTAAGTTTTTTAAATATATTTTTAAATTTTTAAGCTTGAGACTAAAAATTCTTCTAAATATTCTAAATATATTAAATTAATACAAGATACGTTCTTAAATTTACATAAAAATAAAATTTAATCTTTATTAATATCACTTATTATCAAAGAAAAAAAACCCACATGTAATTTTATTTTATATAAGAGATTATTTAAAGAAAGATTTTGGGAAGAGAGGCGTTAATGTTAATTGAACTACAATTTATTAACAATTATTTTGTAATTAGCCAGGCATATTATTTTAACTTACTTTATACATTGATTTAAATTTATCTTTTCAATCTGATCAAATGCAAAGTACTATCCATAACAAAACTATTTTTTTTTCACCGGAACTGGTTGGTATATATGCAACTATTCGTGTATGCATTCAACAAATATACCTCTTCCACAATTTTTTTCCCCCACATTGCATTCAAAACTCATTGTAGCCATGTATCAAGAATTTGACTTACCTTTCCATGCTATTAATTAATTGTGCGTATCATAGACAACAGCTTCCTTATAATTACCTGCCACAAAATATAAGATAGATTTTTGTTAGACTTGGGAAAAACTATAAAAAAAAAAAGGGTTAGTTCTTGAGAATTTTGTAAAGGCACTAAGCTTTGAATTGTTACACTTAAGAATGTACCTTTTTGAGGATTGAAGAGAGCATATATATGATTCCTAAGCTTGGAAGGATATGAATTCTTGGTATACTAACCCTAGCTAGCTATGGCCATCTCCCTCATCACCTCTTTGGAGTTGCCAATCAACAAAGTTAGAAAATGTCAAATAAATAAAATACACAATTCAAAATCAAAGATCAAATTAATAACCTAAGTATCCCAATCTATCTTCATAAATAATCATGAGCCTATGTAAGGGGCGGTGCATGAGTATCATTAATTAGACCCCGTATATACTTCATCATGCCCTAAAACACATTTATCTATTCTTTTGTTTTGACTTCTCTATTTCAAATACGAGATTCACTTTTGATTTACTTCGAAATAGTGCCTAGAATCCATAAAAAAAAATAAAAATTATCTTGACTTTTTTAAAATTAACACTATTTATATAAAAAAAAATTAACGAAATAACACAATCTTAATTTAAGATTATATAAAACGATGTCAAGACTCATCATTCTTGGGATTTATGTGAAAGACAAACAACGTACTAATGATGATAATAATAACGTGGAGGATAGAAACCTCAATCTTTTTATATGTTATTATTTCATCTTTCTGGATCAATAAAGAGACAACCTATGACCTTGTGGAGTAGGAAATTAATGATGCAGCTAGCAATTAATCGGCTCTACCTCACCATGAAATGAAGTACATATCCTATTATTATTATTATATTGTTTTTCGTCATTTCTGGTACATTAATTCGTTTTCCATTATAATTAATTTTGTTATTAAACTAAAATCGAGACAGGAAATAATAGAGACCATGGCTCTCCAATGGCTCCAAAGTGATACTACATTAATTATTGCCTCCAAATTAAGAATTAAAGGTAGCCACGTGCCGAATTATATTTGGAGAATTGGGAGCCATGGAGCACTAGCTAGATTTCAAGCATAATCTTTCCCATTTCCCTCTTTTAAATTATAATTAATCATGTTAATTGCAAACTTAATTAGATTAGAGGGATATATATAGATCGATGCCATTGATAAAGGAAACAATAGCTTTATAGTTGGAGCTTTATCCAAGGATACTAAGTTCAAATAATTAAAAAATAATAATAATTAAATTAAGCCCTTCATTATTATAACATTGGTATGATTATGCATCCTAGTTTTTCCTTAATGCACACCTAGAGCTTTACTTGGTGCTTAAAATTATACTTAATTAACATGTATAGAAAAATAAATTATGTTATGTATAACATACGGCCTTATATACTTGAACATGCTTACTTAAGCCGTGACGTTAAGAATCACGAGACCTTAATTGAATAATGCTATATATTTAATTTGTTCTAAAGGATTTGGTTTGCAGAAATTTTTGCTTTAACGACAAAAAATATATGAAAAATTCCTATGTAAACCAAATTTATATATATAAAAATCAAAGTCAAAAGAACGAGAAAGAGAAAGACTAACGTGTTTAAGCATGGCCAATTTCATCTTTTCTTCGGCTGTTTAGCCGGCAAGCCACTAATTTGACCATTAATTAGCTGTAGATTAGCCAGCGCTAACCTTAATTAATACCTGAAGCATACATCATTTATTTGGATTCTGAGTTTAATTATCATTCTTAATTATCCAATTAAGCAAGTTTTGTGCTTTTTTTTAATATAATCATTCTTGAAGAGGACAAGGTCAAGCATGTTTGAGAATAACATAGATTTTAGCATGCTAGGTTGACCAGTCTTCCATTCCAGCTCAATAGCAATATTTTGCTCTTGTTATCACAGTTTTTTCCTCACGTAAACGTACTGTGGTGCTGAAAAATGTACTTAATTCATTGAACTTTCAAAACCCATTTGTTTAATTAGCAAATGCTATTAAGAACCGATCGATTAGCATCTTCATTGGCGGTGTAAATTCTTGCATAATCAAATTAAAGTCAAAAAATAAAATAAAAAACCATCATTGGATCAAGTCTAGCAGGTGAAAAAATACAGTAGAGGAAGCATTTAAAAGAGCAGTGAAAACTTATCTCATCGGACGGATATCGAGGATCAAAAGCTGCTAGAAAAGCTGTTAATTTTAACTCTAGAATAATATCCCTATATCCCATATTAAAACATCACTCTTGTAATAAGCACTAAAGTTACTATTTGGTATAGAACATGAAAAACAAAAGTGCAAAAAAATAGAATAAAAATAAAAATAAATTTTTCTTTGAAATAATTTTAAAATAAATTTATAAGTAAATTTATATACTTTCAAAATATAAAATATATAGAAATATACATTCACTATCTCTATCTTAATTTTTTCTCTCGAAACAATAACAAAATGTTATCTAAAATCTCTTTATTCTCGTGACACCTTATTATTGATGAACATAAACTTGAATATATCATAATTTGGAGGACTCTAACAGAGATTATATCTCCACACTTGGGAAAAACTAAGGAACTGTGTGCAAAAACTATATATAGGGACGTCTGTATCCATTGGAATGAGCAGGTGTTAGGGTCTTTAGGCCACCCTTTGGCAAAGGGAACAGGCAATGGCTAAGAACATTAGCGCGGCAACCGGTTAATTGAATGAAAAGACAATTCAACCATGAACGTGGAGAAGCACTAGAAATTTTAAAATCTAAGCAAAATAATTATTAGTACGGAGATTATATCGTTCATGCAAGTTGGGGAAACCTTAATTTTCTTCACGGAAATTAGTGAATATAAATATCCTAAGTCAAGTTGGTGAATGTCAAGTGTTTAATTTAATGGCTTCGAATTTTTTTTTTTGGGGTTGTGAATCCACTAGTTTACTTTTGAAGCCATTGCCTGCTCATGAAATTTTCAAAGGAAATTAGAAAGGGTTGTGGAAGCGTCACGAAACCATTGATTCTTAATTTATTACCTTTGTCTCAAAATTGTATCACCACATGCATTCCAGTATATTTTAATTGCTCTACTTGTAATTAATTATTTTTGTATTTATCTTCCTTTTAGGCCCACTAGCTTATCTTTTTTATTATTATTTTCAGGCCCAAAACATCTGAACTACACAATATTTTTAGTTTTCTCAATATATTTTTTTAATATAGAAGTATTTTCAAATTAATTTTCATTTACTTGAAAGACAAATAAAAGATAATATAATAATTGTTTGAGCCATAATTAAATTCTAGCTAGTGCTATCCTTCGATACAACCTCTAAGACAAGCAAGCAATGAGACAAGTGACATTACTAATTAAGGTTATCCTTTTACATATGTTTGCTAAGGAAATAAAACATGTCGAAGCATTAAACCACATGGTGTAAAATAGCCCATTAAGCATTGCCTTTATCCTAAATTATCCTTGTTATATATGGGTAAAAATTGTGTTATTAATAAACTATATATGTCAAACAATCTTATTAGTTAATTAAATTAGCTTTAGGCAATTTTAATTAAATGAGCTTGATATTGCTCACAAGCATATCCTAATACTAGCTACTTGTATTAATCTTAGCAGGGAAGCAACCCCAGCTGTGCTCCAAATCCTTTAGATGAGCTTGATCAATATGGATATTTATTTATTAAAATCAGAAAATAATCAAGAATTTATTTCAATACTATGGTGCCATTAACGGGTGTGCCTTAGTGAAAGTACGTATGGCTCTCATTCTCTATACCCGCGTGCTATACAAGTCAGCAATCGTACCACCACACTTTAATTGGGTCAATATTTGATTCTTTCTAGCTTACCTTTGTGGCGGAAGATTGCGAAGAAATATTTACTATTGGAATCCATTGCCAGCCCAACCATAACATGGTTTGTGTGACCAACTTGTGTGTCCATTGTTGAAGCACTAAAAGAATTTCTTCAAATGAGGCCAAAATTTGAAGAGGGGGTCAATGTCAAAGAAAGAGCTAGCCACTTAGCAGAGAAGCGCGGAGGAGAAGAAAAGCTTGGTGGCGCTGTTTCAAGAAGACAAGACGGCGCACGTAACAAGCCATTATTTTGGCTGCTGCTGCTTGGTTCAGTGAACGCGTAGGCACACAGGTGTCAATTCATTCATCAATATATATATATATATATAGAGTCACACACACGCACGCACGCTTCCCCTGGCTCCCACAAAGATGAAAATAATTCATGAAGTTTAATCGTTATCAAATCCACGTTTTAATGTTTTACAGAATAAAAAAAAATCACATCCCTGCTTTTCATTTTGTTTATCTAATTGAATTTTCAACATTCATCATCATTATTATTATTATTATTTTGCTATACAACTTCTCAAAACTATCTCTGTTGAAAATGTAGGAGTTTATTTATTTTAAAATAGAATTGTATTTAATCAAATGATTGAGAATAGGATTGAACATTAATCATGTACGTGTTTCATTAGAAAGATAGAGACCAATATTTAGAAATATCTCCAAGTAAAAAGATAAATAAATAAAAAAGTGAGATGAAGGAATAGATTTTTTGTATAAATGATTTTTCTATTTATTAAATGTATTCATCGGTCCATCGAACCTCGAATTTCTAAAGTTATCTTCGTGCCTAAGCTTCTGTTTCGATAAAAAAAAAACACCACCAAGAGTTCTAAAACCATGCGTGGGTATTTTGTGTTGGGAAAACAAAAACAAAAACAAAAAAGACGAGTACTTACAGTGTACAAATCAAACATTTGGTAACATGATGTAGTTTCTAGAGGGCTTGAAATGACCGCAATTCCGTGTCAACTTTCGATCTCTTGGTGATCATGAAAAGGCAAAAGGCAAATCTCTCTTTGTGTCTCATGTGACAAAGTAAGAATTTGATGATGCTTATCGGAATCGTGATGGCTACGTGGAGACCTCAAGCATCTTTTAGGGGAACAGCTTCTTAATTTTATCTTTTTCAACCCATGCATGCATGGTGTGTATAAGCATGCATCATGCATGCATGAACCGAGTGGAAAATGGATTCTTGCAGCTTGGAGCTCCCCCAAATCTTGCATGCAAATGATGTACTATATTCCATGATGCATGCCACAATTGAAGAAATCGAGATCTCAAGGATAATAATTTTTATCCCATGTCGTTTTGAATTGCTTGTTAAAGGAATGATTGTGTAGAAAAAAATTCAAAGGATACGTCGTTTGGATTAACATTTATTCAATTAACAATTCAAAGGATACTATATTTTCAAATGCAAAATATTTTTTAAAAATTATCACGCGTCAAAAGACGTGCTATATATTTAATAATTTAATAAACATATTCATTAACAATGAAGAACTCTTATCATCTCGGATCAGGAATGATAAATATTAATCAAGACTCTGTTGAACAAATAATTACTCAACAATCTTTTGCATGCATTCGCGAGAAGATTAATTATCACAATCTTCAAAGCACTTGTTCATACAAAAACAAAGTAACAGTCAGCAACTATGGCTCTTTTACTCATCAGTGCTCCTCTTTCCTTCGTTTTATATAATACTCTTCTCACTTTAAAAAACCCAAAGCAAGACTCGAACGATTGATTCTCACTTCACCCGCCCACGTTCGGTCCAAGCAGAAGGTTCCATATTTGCTCACGCGCCGAAGTTGTGTACTTTTGGGACACCATGCCTGCCTTCTTTCCTTCCTTTACTTGAACACTGTGCATAGTGTGCATTGCTTAAAGTCTTATTGCCAGATGATTATCTGACCGAAAGTTCCATCATTTGTTTGCTTTAACGATCAAGTTTTCCAAACAAAAGGACAACGTGATTTTGAAACAGAAAACATTCGAATCAAAGAAAGATGTGAGTTTTGTTTGATGTGTGGAAAGCGCTGGTTTGAATCTGCAGAGGTAGAGCTCGACAGATGATCAGATATATGTAGGATTTTCTTGGATTTTTTAATACCGATATGATATGGATTATTTTTTATTTTTTTTATCGTCCTAAAGAGATAAGTTTAGCCATGCTAAAGCTAACTTAGCAATACAATGGAATCGGAAAATAATAAAAAGAAAAGAAAAACTTTTCGTCGCAAATTACACATTATAATTTCAAATAATTATAAGAGTTGATTTTACCTTTTATTTTAGGTTTTCGTTTAATTTGTGGAATTGGGTTCAATTTTGTAAGTGAAGAGGTGACTTAACAAGAAATTTTAGTGTGCACATGGAATAATTATTTGTGCTTAACTATTCTCGAGAGAAATAGAGGATAAAAAATAAAAAATAAAATATTTTTTAAAAATCTATGTAAAATATTTTTATAATTTTTGATGAGTTTTAAATTTGATATTTACTCCATGAACATTATAATATTTTCAGTGATCTAAGATGCAAAATTTTGATGGATCTATAGATAATTTATTTTTAATTTAGTTAAAAAGACAAATATTATTATCTAAACTCTACAAAATTAGAAAAAAAAGATATTATCGCAATCCATCAATTAACACATTGCCTTTCCTTAAAATATCAAATAATTACAAATGTTTGATTTCACTTAAAAGTAATTTATTATTTCATACAATCTTATCATATGATCCGATTGTGATGAAAAAGTTGAGAACAACATCTCACTTTCCAAAAGTTCCAAAAAAAGAATTCAAATTAAACTAAAATTAAATGGATGATCATGGATCCCATACTTTCTGCTCACATTAGATTGCGTTCTTACAAAAGCAGAAAACCCTCTTCTTTTTTTAATTTTTTCAGATAAAGTGATGTAATAAGAGGTCATTTTCATCATAGTAAAAATTGACCACTGGTGTTCCATAAAGAATAAACTAGCTGCTAGCAGTATACAGAATAGAGAGTATGTCTACGGCGTTAATGGCAACAGCAGGGGTATTTGCACCCTCTCATGGAGACAAT
>Ga0325400_1000799_pt1 | contig 24575 bp, 16 predicted proteins | sample PopdelMetagenome_2_FD_205662 | JGI IMG/M metagenome (GOLD analysis project Ga0325400, IMG submission 205662) | Populus deltoides microbial communities from Bellville, Georgia, United States - Xylem-PdKOR-R1 | ecosystem: Host-associated > Plants > Phyllosphere > Stem > Wood/Secondary xylem...
TAAGTTTCTAGAATAAAATATTTTTTTATTTAAAAATATATTAAAAAAATATTTAATTTTTTTATACCATCACGTAAAAAAATCTTAAAATACAAAAAAAAAAAAAATGAAAAAATTTTTTAAAAAACACTTAGCAAAAACAGAAAAACTCTAAATAAAAAAATTCCATCGTTCTTCAAAGTTTGAGGGCAAACCACGTGATATATAAGTTGGCATTACATGATTCAATAATGCCACTAGGAAATTCCACGCAGAAGAAACATGTTTTAAATACAAACTGTTAATTTTTTTTAAAATCGTCTAATGATTAAAAAAAATGTTTTATTCATAAAGAAATATTAATAGGATTATTTAATAGGAGGAGCCAAAATAATATAAAGAAATATTTTTTAATTTACTATTCATAAATTGTAAAAATAAAAAAAAAACTACATGATTTAGTTTTATTCAAAAAAATAACTACAAACGAATAACGATCTTTGTATAAGATAAGAAGTTTAAAGCAATATCAAATTGAGTCAAAGCTATGAAGTTAATGTCATCTTCATAATGTATTCATTACTTTAATTTTGTTGGTTTTTGTACCTATCAAATATAAATATACAAAATATATAAGAAACATTAGTTAAAGCGATGCATTATTTATGTTTTATAAAACTTTGAAATAAAGTAAAAAATAACAAAGAATGATTCTTACATATTTAATTTAATTGTGCTCGTCGTTCTTTCATGGAGTAGAAATCATCGATTATCATATCAATTGTGAATCTTTCAGCAATTTCTTTTTCTATATAAACAATCAAATAATTTGCAAGAAAATCATCCTTCATCCGATTGCAAAGTCTTGTTTTAACAATCTTCATCACTGAAAAAGCTCGTTTAGTTGTTGCTGTCGAAACAGGAAGAGTCAAAATAAGCCGAATCAACCTGTCAATGAGTGGATAAATTGTTGATTTTTCTGTTTCAACCAATCCTTGACATAAATCAGCAATCGATGACATATTCTTTAACTTTGGATGATTGGGCACATCAAGCTCATAATGCTGCAACTGAAATCTCAAATGAGTTTTTTCTTGGTCAGAAAAGTCTTCAGGATAGAACTTGTCAACAAGTCAGCATATATCTTCAACACTGAATAATTTATAGTTATTTTTAGGATCTAAAGCTGCGCTCAACTTAAGAAGCTCAATCGTCTGCTCATTGAATCTATTATTTAGCTCTTGCAACTGTTGATCAATGATAGCTGTAAATATATCAACTCGGTAGTGATGCTCAACTGTTATTGATTTTGTTTTACGGCGAGATCGTCCCACACTAGAAAAACAAGCATCCATATCAGGAACTTCAATGTCTTGATGCTTACAAAATGATGTTACTTCTTCTAAAAGAGTTTCCCAGTCATCATCTCTTAACTTCTGAATTAAAGTCTTTGTGGTAGTCACCAAATGCATAGCATTTAAAATGTATTGAGATTTCTGTTGCAAAGCTTGGCAAAGCACATCAGTAATTCCCATAACATTCTTCATTATATTCAAGATGAATGTAAAATCAAATGACATTAGCAACTTAAATGAAAAAGCCGCATCACCACGTTGAGAATAAGTAGATCCATCTAAAGCGATGTTTTCAAGAACCAAGCAAGTTGCCCCATACATTTTTATCAAACTGCAAATGGATTTGAAGTGCGAACTCCATCTACTATCTCCAGGTCGTTGCAAACCACCTACTTGATTAACTCCTTTACCGGTTTCAATCTCACCAATATCAACTAAATGTTCAATTGTAGCTGCTTGAAAAGCCCGTAATTCATCATTACGCTTGCAAGAAGCACTAACAATGTTAATAATAAAAATCAAGTTCTGAAAAAAAGTGTGAACATCAGATATTTCTCTAGCTGCAGCAATAAGAGCCAATTGTAATTGATGAGCTAAGCAATGTACATAATATGCATAAGGGCGATCATTAATAAATAAAGCTTGCAATCCATTCCACTCTCCACGCATATTACTAGCACCATCATACCCTTGGCCCCTAATATTTTGAACATCAAGATTGTGATGAGATAAAACAAAGGAAATCTATTTCTTAAGAGTTGAAGCAGTTGTGTCTTTGACATGAACTATATCTAAAAATCGTTCTCGTATAAATCCATTTCTATCAACAAACCTAATAACAAGGGCCATTTGCTCTCTTCTGGATTCATCTCGAGCTTCATCAATAATTAAGCAAAATCTTGCATCACCAATCTTATGACGAATTGAAGACTGAACATTTCTAGCAAAGACATGCAAAATTTCCTTTTGAATTTGATGCGAGGTGTATTTAGCATTTTGTGGAGCATTATCCAAAACAAGAGCACCTACTTGTTCATTATATGATGCTAAAAGTTCCAACATTTCAAGAAAATTACCTCGATTTTTTGATTCTAGACGTTCATCATGTCCTCTAAAAGCACATGCTTGAAATGTGAGCCAACGAACAATATCTATTGAAGCTTTAATACGCAATCGATTATTTAGAATTTTTTGAGTAGTTTGCCTCTTAACTACCTTCTCAATATGACATGACTGATTTTTCAAATTTTCCAAGCACCTGGTAGCAAATCTATGAGCTGAATTTGGACCTTTTCCCATATGAGTTAAAAAAGCACATCGTTCCCCATCATTAACTTTCTTCCAACAATTGAATCCTTTAACAGTAAATGTGTCTGATCCTGGCTTTCCAGATGACTTACTTGAAAATAGATAGCAAGGGAAACAAAATGCAGTATTTTTCTCTGAATATTCAAGCCATGGATAACTTTTGAACCAATGAGACTGAAATCGACGAGGATGTTTTTTACCAGTCAGCGGATATTCAGACATCAAAGGTTGATATGGCCCCAAATTAATGTATGCCCTTCTAATTTCATCTTGTTGATTAACCAGGTATTCCCAAATTTGAGGATGATTGCTTGGATCTCTAATTAGATGAGCAATGTCGATTCTAGTAGGAGGCTGCTCATTAATCAATTCAGGTTCTTCATAAACTGAAGCATATTGGGGCTGCTTAACCATAATTTCAACATTACACATCAGAGTTGATTCACTAGGCTGTGAGTTATCAATATTTTTCCTATTTTTCTCAAAAAAAGAATCAATTCTTCTTATTTTGTTCATGGTTCAACCTAAAATCAAAACATCATAAATTTTTATTGTTTTCTATTTAAAAAATAAATACAAATAACGATGTGTTGAAGCAATAATCAGAATCAAAAATAAATTTTTACATGTAAACCACACTGACATATGAAAGCAAAATTAACATATTAAAAAAAGAAATTGATATATAAAAGCATATCTAACATAAAAAAAATGAGATTACTGGTTCCTAAAAAAGAAATCTTACACTGAATCAAAGTTGGGTATACGCTCTTCAAAGAACTCAATTTGGCTAGAAATACCGTGTCTAATTGTATATTGGACTTGGTGATAGTAAGGTACACGTGAGAAAAAATTGATAATTTTGGTGGCTCTGCTAAAAACAAAAAATAAAAAAATCCAAGCATAATCGAAACAAACAAACCCATAAAATATATCCAATTAATTAGAAAAAACAACATTCACTATAACAAGAAATAAAAAATGGTAAAACTAATAGATTTGAAAAAAAAATAGCAGAATTATATATATGTTTGCAGAGAAGAAAGAGAGAGAGACAGTAAAAGAAAGAAATTAAATTGAAAAGCTTTTGTTTTCCACTTGCATAGAGATACACCGATATTTATCCTATTAAAGTCAAACATAACTAATAAAATAATAATTTAGTATTAAAAAGCCTATTATTTGTTATATTTTTTTTAAAAAATTTTTTGCAAGGGCCCGGGCCCCTACTGGCCTTCCCTTGGTTCCGCCGCTGGTTGTGGTATTGTTATGTTCTAGCCGGAGAAAATTGTTAGTATCTCATGCCCTTAAACCATTTTTTCCCTTAAAATGGATTGTACATATCTTTTTTTATATTATTGTTTTGCTGTTTTTTTTTTAAGCATGTAGATATCAGTGTTATAAGACCTGGTACAAGCATTTACTTCATGGATGTTTGGTGTTGCGGTTGTGGCTGCAAGCAAACGTTGTGAAAAAGTGTTTGGTTAAATATTAACTATATTTTTATTACATATGGGTCCCACCCGAAACTGAGGATAGACCTTAGTTTGTGAAAAGTAATTTCCAATTGTTTTTCTCGTGGCCGTGTTCTCATCTCTCACTGACACTGTAGAATTAATTAACATTGCAAAACTTTCCCAACCCGAGAGCTCATCTCCATTGATCTGGAAAAATCCTGTCAATTTCCAAATTTCATCATTTCCTTTTGTTCCCTTCTCTCGTCTTTTGCCAAAAGACAACAAAACCATTGCAAATTTTTTCAAAAACAACCCGAGAGGCTCCATTGTTTAGATCTGTAAAAATCCTGCCCTTATTTCCCAAAGTAAGATGTTAGAGAGAGTGTACATCCTTGTTCCCCTCTGTTCCCTTCTCTTGTCTCCTTCTAAACGACAACGAAAAGGGTGTCTTCTTTTTTCAAACCATCTTCTTTCAAGCAATTGTCATTGCCCTGTTCCCTCTGTCCCTTCTTCTTTCAAACAAAGATTTGTCACCTTCATCGATATAAATTATGTCGAAAGGTCTCCATTGTTTCAGTTTATAGAAAAAAACAGCAGATCTGTGCTAAGACAACTTACACGAGAGAGAGAACCGTAAGTTCTTACCTTATCTTCATCTTTAATTTTTTTTTATTTAGCTCTAAATTTAATTTATGTGCTACTTCATGAAATCTATTTACTATGCATAATTGTATGTTGTTCTGCGTTGAAATTGGTTTCCTAGTTGGTCGTCTACTAGTTTACACTATTGTTGCTTGATTTTTTGTTTGTTTACTAGAAAAAATGTGATTCATCCATGCTGATTATTGTTGAATCTAATAAACGGTAGAGTTCTTTACAAGTATTTTTTATAAATGTTTTTAATCCTAGTAGTTGAGTGATTAATCGAGGGGAAAATTATTTCATTTGTGCTTTACTTGATCCGTTTACGTTAATGAGCAGAGTAGTTTATATCATCCTCTGTTTGCGCAACAATCCCCATGTAATGCTGAACTTTTGATTTATAATATCACTTTTTACAACCATTTTCAACATAAAATGTTTCGATTTTTGCCTTGCCACAAGCTTCCCTGGGAAATTTTAATTCCAGATAATTATAGTTAATTGCGGCCTGTGATGCAAGGATAAAATATTACAACAAAATTAATTATGACGTACTTCAATTCTATTGCCTTATAAGCCTTTTTGTTTGTCCTGCAAAACCTTTGTTCTGTATTTGCTGCCTTGAATTGAAAAGTAAAGAATATGTTTTCATGTGCTTCAGTTTCTGTCGTTAGAGATGGGCCCAATCTCACTTATTTAAGATAACCACAATAAGATAAAATAGATGTTTCATTGAATATGGATTGGAACTACAAAATTGAAAAACGTCTTCCGTAACATAAAGCTTAAACTGATAGATATGCCTAAAATAATTATTAACTTGAGCAATTTCACCTAAAGAGAGGAATCACGAATAAGCAAACATGATAAAAAAAAAAAACATAGATTATTTTGTTGTATTGGTTGAATCCACGGTTATACTTGTCCCTCCAAATAATTGATATCATTGATTGTTTTCTTTTGTTAAATGTTTTAAAAGATACCATAGAAGGTCTTGAATTTTTGGATAAGGTTGCTTAGATAAAGCAAATGTTGCATATATTTTTTGATCTATACATTAAGGCCATTGATATGAGAATGAGACCTAATACTCATTTCGATAAAACGGGGTGGAAATTTCTTATAACATCATTTAAAGAACAAAATGGTCATACATTCACTAAAACACAACAGAAAAATAAATGGGATAGATGCAAAAAGGATTGGAGGATATGGACAAAGCTGATTTCTGAAACTAGTGTCGGCTAGAGTAGTGAATTAGGAACAATTGCACCTACGATGAGTGGTCGAAAGAAAAATTCAAGTTAATTCCTCATCATCCTAACAATTTCATTTCTTGTTTTCAAATTTCAAAAAAAAAAATGTTCATTTCATGATCCTTCATTACTTGTACTTATTATATGTAGGAAATTAGAGGAGCCAAAAAATTCAGACAAAATGGTAATGAACCATCTTTGAAGATTAAATTTGGCAGAATGTATTCCAACATAATTGCAACTGGAGAGTTTGCATGGGCTCCTTCATCAAGAGTACTTGGTAGCAATGATGTCAATCCTAGCACAAATAAAGCCATCATTGATGGTGCTAATTTCGAAGAAGGAAACGGTAATTCAGAGGAGGATGAGATTCCAAATTTAGACACTGACATGTCTCGAATGGTTGGTGGGGTGAATATGTCAAGCAACAGTAACACAAAGAGTAGTGGCAAAAAAAAAAGAACGAGATCTTTCTGAGGTTCGAGGTAGAAAAAAGAAAACGTTTGGAATTGGTGTTCAGTTGATGTCAAGGTGGGATCAACTACTTAAGAGTATGTCGACTAAGAATGATTCAACTTCTTTGAATATGGATTGAGAAGGCTGTAGTATTTCCAAGGTGATGGTTGAGCTCCACTTAATTCCTGGAGTTTCAATTGGTGATGATTTTCACAACTTTGCTATAGAGTATCTTAGTTTAAAAAGGAAAAGAGAAATATGGTACAATATGGTTGGTCTTAAATAGAAGTTGAAATGGTATGATTTCATTTTACTTCGTGCAATGAATGTATGCACAAAGTAAACATACTGAGCTCACATGGTATGATTTTATTTTTTTAAATGTTAATCAATTAACTATAGTGAAGTGCTAGCTAAATTTATTGTGTGATGTTATTTGACATGATAGATAATTTATTTATACATGTTTATTTTATTTTTGCAGAATAATGTGATGACAGTTTTGAAAAAAATAGTTTCCAGTTGTTGAAGTTTGTTTGAGTCATTATATTATTCCACATTTCGTGTTGAGAGATATGGCATATCCATTGCGATTAGTTTTTCACTGTTGTTGTATTTATGGACTTTTTACATAAGCTATCAGACTATTGAGTTGCATGTATTTTTTTTTTATTCGAATTCATATTTCAAAGATTAGTCATTGTATTTATGGACTTTTTATGTTAGTTGTCGGACTGTTAGGTTGCATATATTTTGTTTATTCGAATTTATATTTCATAGATTAGTCATTGTTTCAAAACAGATCATTTTTTAATTTTATGTCTGTCGTGTTATTACGTTGATTAGCTCAATGTTATTTAAGTCAATGTAAACAAATAATATTAATTGTGAGTATAACTATTTACGGTTGCAGAAAATAAATGGTACAAAAGTTAAAGATAAAGCTGCAAATGAAAATGATGCATGTGATGGTTTCAAAGTGCAGAAATTCAAAACATATAAGGACAAAAATATAGAGTAATGAAAACAAAACAGTAAGGCCAAAGCATCTTGAATAATTGAAGGAGGACAATAGCTTTATTGGATTCATATGAATGTATCAACATTTTGCCTACGAAAGAACATCTATATGTTCATTTTACAGCTCATACATGTCAAAACACAATTATTTTAAAAGCAAAATATTTCAAAATATTTTAAATTTTTCTATAGGACGGATGTGTGTTTCATGTTTTCCAATGACATAACTTCCTTCAGAACAAACCTCTCAATTGCATTTGATATAAGCAAGTGGAACACCTTCTTTTCTGGCTTTACAAGTATGTAATAAATGATTTCTCACCAACTCTTTGATTTTTTTAACTTAATGATATTTAATTACTTATAGTGTTTTATTAACAACATGCCAAATTTTTTTTTATTTACATGTAATTGAAGATATGGATGATCCATGGTTTAATGCCATACTTAACAAAGATTTTGATGACGATTATGATAATGTAATGAACCACATTGTATGTAACACCATCAAATTATAATGTCATGAAATCTCAAACATTTATTTACTAATGTCAAGTATTGAATAGTATGTCTATGATTATGAGATTTTTTTTTTGAAATTTCGTCAGAGTTTCCTTTGTTTTATGATGTTACCAAGTTATCAACTAGACTTCATTCAATCACAATACTCAAAACTTCCACTTTGATCCAACCATCCTGGATCATATCCCATCTCATCAAATAATATTTCACATAACCATATTTCCTTAATTTAATGTTCCAAGTCTTTCAATCTTACAAGTTTCAAAGCTCTCTTTCACTTTTTCTTGTTTTTCTCTTCACTTCTCATGTTCTTCTCTTATTTTCTTTCTTTTTTTTTCTTTCCCCATTTTTTACTGCCCAGTCGGTAGTTCATAATAGAAAAGGGGGCTGCCTTGCTTTATTTTTAATGGTAAATTACCATTTTACCCTTAATGAGTCTTTTTGCTTCCATTTGACGGTCCTTATTATTTGATAGCACTACCAAGCTACATTCATCCTAAAATTTTAACCAGATTTTATTCAATATATTTTAAGGTTCCTCATACAATTTCAGCTCAATCTGATGGTCGGATTTAAAATTACATCCAATAACGTAAAACTAGTCAAATTCTGAATTTCTCTAAAAATTCTGAAATTTTAACCCAAGCTAAGGAATCATATTAGAGGCTTCACGTAAAATTTAGAATTTTCTGATAACCCGATCGAGAGTTATAAATGTTTTTCTTTTGTTTTACATGAAACTAGTCAATTTATAATTTTTTGCCCAGAGATTTTACATTGTAGACCATATTAATTATCTTAGTTGTGAAGGTAATGGTGCCTCAGTTTCTAATGCTGGAGATGACAGTGATGGAAATGAAAACAATGACGATGACAACAGTAATGATGATGATGATGACGGTGACGATGACGGTGAAAGTGATGATGATGATGAATTTATTTTAAGGAGGTAGTTTGATATAAATAAATTAATTATATGCACAACTGAAGCTATAAACATGTATTATATTAATTATATGCATAAAAAACCATGTATGATTTCATACAACACGGGGATGCATTGGTTGAATGAGGTTTTAAGAGGTCATTGAAAACGATGTGTTAACATGTTTAGGATGGACACAACCACTTTGTTAAGTATATATGTAATGATTTAGAAACGCATCATGGCTTAAAACCTTTAAGAAGAATGAGCGTTATTGAAAATGTGGCAATGTTTCTATTTATAATAGCTGTAGGGGAGTCAAATATAGAAGTGTAGGAGAGATTTCAACATTCATGTGAAACAGTTAGTAGATGTTTCAAAGAAGTCCTGAAATCATTATGTTTTTTTTGCTGTAGAAGTCATAAAACCAATAGATCCACAATTCACAAACACACCAAGAGAAATTGCAATGAATCCAAGATATATGGCACATTTCAAGATAAGACGAATTTCTTTTTAACTAAATTGTTTAAATGAATATGAAATATTTTATTAATGATTATTATTACTAATTGTTTTTTAGCTTGTAGAATTGTGTCGATGCAATTGATGACACACATGTTCGTACCTTCATATGATCTAATAATCAAATTCCATTTATTGGAAGAAAAGGTGTACCAACATAAAAGGTCATGGCTGCTTGTAGTTTCGACATGCAATTTATATTTGTGTGGGCAGGATGGGAAGACAGTGCACACGATTCATGTATTTTTCTTAAGGCTATTGATAATAGCAATATAAAATTTCCAAAACCACCAGAAGGGTGTGATTTCAAAAAAAAATTGAAGACTCGGTAGATGAAGGCATATAATTGTTTTTTTAGTTTTGTAAAAACTTAGCATGTTGTTCTTATTTGCAGGGAAATACTATTTAGTTGATACTAGATATCCCAATGAGTATGGGTATTTGGGTCCCTATAAAGACGAGAGGTATCACTTAGAAGAATTTAGGCGTCGTGTAGTGGCGGAGCCACGTGAGGACAAAAGAGGACAATTGCCCCCTTAATTTTTTTTAAATATTAATATATTAGTTTAGGAAATTGTTACTGCAGGGAAGGAAAAAGGAAAACTATCATTGTTTATAATTGTTGACTTATAATGTAATATAATATATATACACAGCTAATCCCACAATTTTTTTCTTTTTTCTCTTTTGTTTCCTTATCAAATTGATGGTACTGGCTTTAAAATATGGAATCCCTTAACTAACAAAAAGTATTTTTTTGTTCCTTGTCTTTGCCGCTTATTCTTTTCATGAGTTGATGTGCCGTTTTATTCTTTTAATGAGCTGTTGTTCTCTGCCTCTCTCGTATGCAAATTTCTCATCAAGTATATGTAAGCAATTAATCTTTTTTGCCTTTTGCTTTATATTTTAGGTAAATTTTCTTTATTTTTTCTATTTATTTCATTGTTTAATTTTAATTTTATTCTTTTATAATTAGTTATTAAAAATATTAGGGTTTATGATAATTTATGGGTTTTGATATAAATATGTTCAAAATAAATGTTTAAATCTACTAATTTAATCAATTAAATATTTCTTTTCTTATTATAAAGGAATAAATTAATATTCATGCAAAACTATTATTCTAGACATCTCTTGCATTGGCAGAGTAGTTTATTGAAATTTAATATTTTCATATGACTTGTTTGTAAGTAAAATATCAAGTAGCAAGCATGTTTTTCAAGAATTATTTCTCTTACACATACACTAGGCATTGCTCCTCAATTAAATATCTAGAAATAATTAAGTATAATTTAATCAACGTACTTATTATATGTATATAGATATGAATTGAAATAGGTTTTGATTTTGATGAATTGATGTGTATTTTGCTATGAATTTCATATGGAAGATTTAGAATTATTGTGTAACTCAACTGATATTTATTTAACAGTGAATTATTATGTAGTTGTGTTAATTATTATGTAGACACTAACGATGATAAAAAAAAATCCAGTAGGTTCATACTAAATTAACATGTCACTAGACAAGTATTTCAAGCTTAAATCTGTTGAGGATGAAGAGTCAATCAAAACTTCAAGTCATGTAACTCAATCAAGTTCAAAGAAAAGTCATATTGAAATCAACCCTGACACTCTCCTTGCTGACCTTGGCTTAAAAAAACCAATTTATGAATACCATATAAATGATAGGGATGCAATTTGAAGAGCTTATCTACAAAAAGGTCTTTGTCAACCTTCACACTGTGATTTTCTTCAAAAACAATTTGGGAATATATCAACACTACGATACTTTAATCCAGCTTGGTTTGGTGCATACCCAATATGGTTAGAGTACAGTATAGCCAAAGATGTTGCCTTTTTCTTGTATTGTTATCTCTTCAAGTCAAAAGGGGGTGTGATTCGTTTGTGGGTGATGGGTTTTCAAATTGGAAAAAAAAGGGAAAGATTTGATCTTCATACTGGAAAGTCTAATAGTAGTCACAATGCAGCTCGGATAAAATGTGAGAATTTGATGAATGAAAAACAAAGTATCATGACTTTGTTATCTGAGCAGACAATAAAGAGTCAAAGTGATTATCGAACTCGATTGAATGCTTCAATAAAGTGTGCTCGTTTTTTGTTGCACTAAGGACTTCTATTTTATGGCCATGATTAATGTAAATGTTCAAGCAACCAAGGAAATTATCTAGAGCTCTTGCATTTTCTTTCCAGAAATAATGAAGCTATTAAAAGAGTTACTTTCAGTGAAGCTCCTAGACATAACAAATTGACTTCTCCAGATATTTAAAAAGACATTACTCAAGCTGCTGCAGAGGAGATTACAAATGTGATTATCAAAGATCTAGGTGACTCATTATTTTCAATTTTAATTGATGAGTCATGTGACATATCAATCAAGGAACAAATGGCTGTTGTTCTACGATATGTAGACAACAGTGGACATATAATTGAACTTTTTTTAGCATTCAACATGTGCGAGATACAACTGTTAGTTCACTCAAAGCAGCTATTGAAGCTTTGTTTCCTAAACATGGGCTAAGCATATCAAGATTGCGTGGTTAGGGATATGATGGAGCTAATAACATGCGAGGTGAATTCAATGGCTTGAAAGTACTTATTCTAAATAGCAATCCAAGTGCATATTATATACGTTGTTTTGCTCACAGACTTCAATTGACTCTTGTGGCTGTTACAAAGAAGTATAATGAAGTTGGAGATGTCTTCAATTTTATTTCTAACATTATAAACATAGTTGGAGCATCATGCAAAAGGATGGAGGTGATTAGAGAAAAACAATATGCTAAAATTATTGAAGAACTTGAAAATAGAGAAATTTCTAGTGGACGAGGCTTGAATCAAGAAACTTCTCTTAGAAAGTATGGTGACACCAGTTGGGGCTCCCACTATGTTACAATTATTCGTCTACTTGCAATGTTTTCATCAGTTCTTGATGTGCTTGAGATTATAAGGGAGGATGGAATGAACTTAGAACAGAGAACAGAAGCAGTTGTTTTAATAGATATTATGGAATCATTTAATTTTGTATTCATGCTTCATTGTTTGAGAAGGATATTAGCAGTTACTAATGAGTTCTCACAAGCATTACAAAGAAAAGATCAAGACATAGAAAATGTAATGAGTTTATTGAAAACATCAAAGGAACGATTTAAAATGATGAGAGAGAATGATTGGGAATCTTTACTGGAAGAAGTGTCATCTTTTTGCATCAAACATGATATTGGTATTCTAAATATGGATGATGAGTACAAGCTTCGTGGGCGTTCAAGGCGAAAACCTCAAGGGATTACAAACCTACACCATTTCCGTTATGAATTGCTTAACAATATCATTGACATGCAACTTACTGAGTTGGATGATCATTTTATTGAGACGAGTACAGAGTTACTTCTTTATATGGCATGTTTAAACCCAAGTGACTCTTTCTCTGCTTTCAACAAAGAAAAGTTTCTTCGCCTTGCTCTTTTTTATCCCAGTGAATTCTCTATAGTGGACCCTATGGTACTTGGTGACCAACTTGATACGTATATTATTGATCTACGTGGTGATGATGAGTTCTCTAGTATTGAAGGTATTGCTAGTCTTATAGAGAAAATGGTAAAAACAAAAAAGAATTTGATATTGCCATTAATATATATGCTTATCAAATTATCATTACTTCTGCCGTTGCAACTGCTACAGTGGAGAGAGTTTTTTCTGCTATGCGTATTGTCAAGAGTAGATTGCGGAATAGGATGGGAGATAAGTGGATGAATGATAGTTTGGTTGTATACATTGAGAAAGATATCTTCGATATGATTGATAATGAAGCTATTATAAAGCGGTTTCAAAATATAAAAACTCGAAGAGAACAATTATAATGTAAGTTTTTTCATTTTAAAAGTATTTTTAATTAATTTTACTTGGTATGAATTAGTATATATGCTTTGAATTGATTTCTAATGCATATTTATATAATATAGTATTTGTTAATAATTTGCCCTTTCATTGAAAAAACTCTGGCTTCGCCACTGGCGTCGTGGACAACCAAGTGGCCGGGAAGAAGTGTATAATAGTGCACATTCATCTCTATGTAACGTGATAGAATGTTCTTTTGGGGTATGGAAACAGAGGTGGAGAATTTTACAAATCATGCATGCTTATCTATATAAAACGCAAGTTAAGATTGTAGTTGTATCAGTGGCACTACATAACTATATTAGAAAGAGATCGCAAGATGATGAGGCTTTTTCCATGTATGATCGCAATTCTATTTTCATTCCAGATGACTTTTTACCTGATATTGTACCTCGCTGAGCTATTCAAGGATCGCAAAAGCCTTCACATATGGATTTTGTATGTGATGGAATTGCAAATAGTTTGATGAGACAATGAAAAACTTTTATTAATATACAAGGATTATTCATTTCATTATGTAATCATAATTATAAAACAACAATGTTTTGTCATTATATATATATATATAAACCTCATACAAAAAGCATATTAACCAAACACAAGAAACTATTTTTTTTTCAATCACAATTTCAACCGCAGTTTTAACCAAACATATCAAACTTTAAAACGGACCACACAAAAAACACTTTTCATTAAACTGTTTTTTTAAACCACAACCACAAAAACAATCACAATACCAGACAAACTCTTCAGTTTTAATCTTCTCTTTGTTACTGTAACCAATTGTTTTTAGCTTTCTTTTTTTATATTTAATTTCAATTATTTTTATGAAAAATTTAATGTCGGTCTCTAAAAATAAAAAACTTATTGATTTTTTTATTCTCAAAATTAATTAAAATTTTGACATCGGTTCCATTTTAAAATAAGACTTGTCATTTTAGCTATTAAAAAAAATATTAATGATCTCCTAAAAATGAGACTTGTTTTTCATAAGATTTTGACACAATTCCTTGAAAAATCAATTGTCATTTAAGCTGCTTCTAGAATGAGTATCATATCCATAATAAAATATAAAGATTCGATTGAATCAATAGAAGTGACAAAAATAAACTTTGATTCAAGGAAAAAAAATATAAAAAAATCATAACAATAAGCATCAAATCTTAATCCATAATAAAACATGTTTTCTTTACACTAAAAAAAACTCCTAAATTTATATCGAAAAATTTATATCACAATTTAATTAAATCATAAACCCTAAATTTATTTGAAAACATACACACAAATAATACATTATTTTTTAAAAAATTGAAAAAAAAAGAAGCAGGTCAAGCATTGCCGGGCCTGGTAAACGAGGATCAGCGTCAGCCTAATAAAACAACGGCCTGCGTTTTTTTTAAAAAAGTTTAATGGGACAAACGACGCGTCGTCCACCCCAAATATGTCAAAAAATGAAGTGTTGCTTGGCAAACCTAGGAAAAAAACAAGGTCCGTTGTTTTTTTACTCACAATCCCATTTTCAACCTATTCTTGACCAAAAACACCTAGAAAACACTCTAGAGACTAGGGGTGATCATTTTCGGTTCGGTTCGGTTTTTATCAAAAAAAGTAACCAAACCAAAATATTTTTAAAAAAAACTGAAACCGGGTCAAACCGACCGGTTTCAGTTCGGTTCAGTTCGATTTTTTAGAGCAAAAACTGGTTCAAACCCGTTTTAGCTCGGTTTTCCCGGTTTTGGCTTGGTTTTTTCTGGTTTGGCTCGGTTTTGGATCGGTTTGACTTGGATTTTTTCAGTTTCGGTTCGGTTCGGTTAAGTTTTTTCAGTTTTTTACTTATAAAACCAAAACCGAACCGAACCAGCCGGTTAGTTAAAAATTTTAATAGGTTTTTTTTTCAGTTTGGTTTTTTCGGTTATTTTTTTTCTGGTTTTGTCAATTTAATCGGTTTTTTGGTTTTTTTGCTCACCCCTACTAGAGACCTTGTTAAACCAATCAATGGCCACCAAAAAGCTAATAAACCGCCCTAAAACTCAAAATCCACCCGAAACAAAAGTTCTTCTTGAGCTTAGATGTGTTGTTTTAGGTATTTTCAAGGTAAATAAACACCTCAATGTAACATTTCTTTATTATATTGTTTTCAAGGTCAATAAACACCTAAATATAACATTTTGACACAAAAATCAATCATTTTGGTGGTCAGAATCTTCCCCAACAATCATTTTCTCTCTCCTCCTAATAGAAAATAACTGAAAAAAGTAGAAAATAAAGTCGGGTATGAAAGTATATTGTCTTCAAATTCAAGGAACTCATCACCTAATATCAAAAAAATATGGGGGATTAAAATAAATATTTCAACGAAACTTTCAACCTGCCTCCATGTACCTGAGATTTTCACTTTAGTCTCTTAACTTTCAATTCAACCATATGTATTTTGGGGGCTAATTTGGGCTTAAAATAGCCAAATCACATAAAATAAAAGTTCGAGGATCAAAGTGAAAATTATCAAAAAAATACACTGCTTTAATTCATAATAAATTACAAGAGAATGCAGAGGAATTCGTGTATAGTAAAAGGCTTATGCCCTTTTAGTTTTGTTTGTAATTTCTCAAATGATGTTAGGCTGTGATTTTTCATGATTTATGAGTCAACAACTTAAAACTTCCCTGCTGATTTTCATGATTTAAAAAGACGACAATCATTGTTCTTCTCTCCCTATCCTCATGAATTGACAACATGCAGTTTCCATATAGATTTCAAATTTATTCAAGAACAAGAATTATGTTTTATAATCAAATTTAAGATTCAGGTTATTAAAGATTCTCAAATATAGGAAAAGTAAATCATGCTTTCATAAATATATGATTTCACTCCCATACTTACATATTCATTCATTAAAAATAGAAAATAAAGAACTAGAATTGCACATATACAATGAGAAAAAGACAACGATTTGACTAATACCTAAGAGTGATCATTTTCGATTCAGTTTTTATAAAAAAAGTAGACAAACCAAATTTTTTTAAAAAAACCAAAACCGGTTCAAACCGACTAATTTCAGTTCGGTTCGTTTTTTAGAACAAAAACCAGTTCAAACCGGTTTGGCTCGGTTTTTTTTCTAGTTTTTTTCGGTTTCAGTTCGGTTTGACGCTTGTAAAACCAAAACTAAATTGATTGGTTTTTTTTTTCAAAATTCTAATTGGTTTAATTGGTTTTTTTTCACGGTTCGGTTTTTTTTATTATTTTTCACGATTTTCTCTATTTAATCAATTTTTTGGTTTTCTTACTCACCCCTAGTAATACCTATTTTGATGCAGATCAAACAAGTTTTATAAACTAAAAATAATTAAAACCAATTCCTTTTGTCGAGAGGCAAAGATTAAGAGTTTGCTTTCCATTGGTGTTGCAAAATTGATTTTTATTTTTTGACAATAGAAGAATGAACAAAACTTCAATTGCAGGAGCTAAAACAACCTTTGTGGTGATAGTGAAAATTGAACCTTGCCAATAAAAAAAAGCATTGCAGTGTACTTTTGAGCCGAATTCTCACATGAAAGGCCACCTACCAAATTTAGTGTTTCTTCTGTTTATTTCCCAGTATTTGCTCTTCTCCCTTCCTTTTTTTTTCTTTGATTTTTTTTTGTTAGCACACTATGACCATTATTTTTTCAATATTTTTTTCATAATTAATCATCTCTAACTTTATTTTTCCAAACTTTCAAATATATACTCTGCTCTAAGAAGGTAGAAGTGAAAGCGTCAATAAATTAACCAATCTCTAATGGTGATAGATGGGTTTTGTAGCGAGATAAAGGTCTTCAAAGAGAAATAAGTTGTTGTTAAGGGGGAGCTTCAAGAGTTGAAATCAACATACCTGTTTCTTTATTATGAGAAAGACTCGGTTGATGTGGAGCTTGCTTCTCTTTGTGTAGAGAATCTTGAAGCCAAGAAGGATGTTACTTCGTGTAAACAAAAGATTAAAAAGCTAAAAAGGGCTTTGGTTAATGTTGAGGATGTGTTGATGAAAGCACAAAATGAGCTAAAAAATGTATAAAATGATCTAGCTCAGTTATGTGAAAAATGTGTTCATATGCAGTCAATTAGAGAGAACAACTTTGAGTTTAAGGCTCATTATAAAGACAACCCTGCGTTGAAAACAATCGTGGAGGATAAACTGGTTAATACAATGAGAGATCTTTGTTTTTATAATTCTTTCAAAAATATCAACATAGATTTTTCATGATTATTTCATGGCGACGTCCCTAACTTTGATGAGAGCAATTCTAAGAGAGCTTGTACTACCTTTCACGACCAATACTTGTTTGATGAGACTTAAGGTACCGGAGGTGATAGAGACAATAATGCTTGACTGGTTTATTTGTATGTTGTTTTTTTTTTGGTAATGGTGTGTAATGAAACCTTGTGTTTAATGCAATATATATTGTTATATATTTCCTAATAAAATATGTTTTTTTGAGATGTGATTTTTTTTTCACGTGGAGAGATAATATAGAGACATTGATCATATAGACACAAAATAATAGATTTATTGATAACTTGAAGATGAAAATGGAGATTATATAGTGGAGGATGGAGATTTATCATGGTGAGTCATATAATGAAGTTGTTTCACTTAAAACACTTTTTCAAGTGATCAGAATGTCATGCACAAAAAAGATTTTTTCCTTCCACATCCTGTAAATGGTATGTGATAGACTTGATCACCTTTGTTATCTTAAATGGGTCATCCCATTTTGGATTCAATTTTTATTTTTTTTTAGTGATTCCTATTACTTTTAATTTTCTCAACACCACATCTTCTATTTTGAATTATTTGTATTTTACTTGAGCACTATGGTATCAAACAACTTTATGTCTGAACGCCTCACTGTGTATTACATTCGTCAACTTGACTTTCTCAACCAAATCTAAATTAGCCATTAACCCTCATCATTATCATGCGTGGAGAAATATAAAACCATGTAACAAGGTCATCCTATTTATATAAGGATAACAACCTTGGTCCCATATGTTAGGAGAAAGGTGTTTCTCTTGTTGAAGTCTTTTTTTTTAAAGGGGGTCCTATACGCCTATAAGATTTCATCGAACAACTAAACACATTCTTTGGCTCCTTCTATTTTTTTCTTTGAATCATTTAGTAAGATTTTATATGTAAGATTTTTTTACCTATTGGTTTGTGGGTGTGAGACTAAGAAGAGCTTATGGTTAATGTTGAGCCTTTGACATTGTTCTCACATCTTTTTATTATTAAATTGAGTGTTATTATCTATAATTAAAACCTGGGGTAGTTTAAACTTGCAAATAATATTTTCAATAAAAACAAGATGACTTTACTAGTGGTTATTTTTGTCAGAGCCTTGAAGTCCATTTATTTTGTGAAATACTCAACCATTACTAAGATGAAGTGTCTTTCTTTAGAGGCCTTGGGGAATGGTCATAATAAGTTTATGCCCTATTGAGAGAAAAGACATGGTGATGCAGTGATGGTTATCTCTATTAACAATTGATAAGGTACAAGAACAAACCTCTGACATTTGTCATACTTCTTTACAAAGTAAGTGGCATCCTTTAAAATAGTGATCCAATAAAAACTTGTATAAGTTATTTTGCATCTAAAGCCTTGGCTCCATCATGGATGCCACATATTCCTTCATGAACTTTCTCTATAATATACTTGCTTTCACTCAGAGACAAGAACTTTAGCAAAGATTTAGAAGTTAACCTCCTATATAGTTTTTATTCAAGAATACAATATCTCATGACATGCTCTGTCAGCCTAATTGCCTCTATTTTATTCGTCAATGGCTCTCTTATAAAGAGATAATGTCTAAGTGAAGTTTTCTAATCATCATCTTCTATTATTATCTATATGTTTGCCATTGTGCCTGTTTCTTTTTCTATACTTAGATTATCTAACACTTCAATCCACACATCATAAGGTAGGTCAACTGGATTGTCATTTACTAGTTTTGAAAGAAGATCAACTTTTTTTTATTTTCTTCCCGAGTAATTTTAAAAATGAAGATGGACCTTCCTATATACATTTCTTTAAGTTGACATGTTTTAATATTTTTTTTATTGATATTTGATTATAGAAAGTTCTTTAGCTTCGAACTCATTTAAGCTTTGTCTCATAACAAGTTGGAAATATACATCAAGGTTATTAGCTAAGTACATGCCAACTAGTAAGGCCTCATATTCAGTTATGTTTTTTAAGGCCTGAAACTCAAAATAAAAACCATACTAAAAAAGTTATCCCTAAGGCTAGTTAGGACAAACGACTCCTACTCTACTTCCATTGATAGATGAAGACCCCTCATTGTAGCAGCTACAAATGAGTGATAGACAGTGAGTCTTACTCTATATATTCTGATTCTATTAGATGAGATTCTATGAAAGAACATTCTGCAATGAAGTGATCTAAAGCCTATTCTTTAATAGTAGGTATGGGCTAGTAACTAAAGCCAAACTATTTCAATTACCTGATAAGTCTAGCTTATGGAGAATCGTTCTTATAGGTTAATATATTAGCACAATCACCTAGTATGTTTGAAAATAGGACTTTAGCTTCGTTGTTGCACTTGCAAGTGATATAGCTACTTTCTCAATCTTCAGGTATCTAGTCTTTGCATTATGCAACACCCTGCTTGTGTAGTAGACATGCTTTTAAACTCCTTCTTATTCTCATATGAGTATTGTGCTAATTACCAAATCTACAATACCTAAATAAAAAAAAAAAGGTATTCCCTCTCTTGTGGTTATGAAAGGACTTTTAAATAAGAGAGATGAGCCTTTAGCTTTTCAAAGGTTTTTTGGCACTTTAGAGTCTAATTAAAATTGGAGATATTCTTCAAAGTATTGAAAAAAGGTAGGCAATGTTCTCCCAATTATGAGATGAATCTATCTAACATTGTTACTCTTCTAGTGAGTCTTTAAATATCTTTGATATACTATAGTGGGGTCATATTTAATATAGCCTAAATTTTATCTGGATTAGGCTTTATTCCTTTGCTACTAACTAGAAATCCAAGAAACTTTCCTTATATGTCATAAAAGCAATTTTAACATGATTTAACTTTATTTGATATGAGCATGAAATAAAACTACCTCTTGTAAGTCATGAAGATGTTGTTCAAAAGTCATGTTCTTCACTAACATGTCATTAATGTATGCTTCCTTGTTCTTTCCTATATCCTTTAAATATTTATTCATAATGCATTGGTATATGGCACCTGTATTTTTTAAGCCAAAAGCCATAACTTCATAACAAAAGGTACCCTTTTTAGTGATGAAAGAAGTCTTTTCTTTATTTTCTAGGTGCATTAGTATTTGATGGTAACCAAGATTGGCATTTAAAGGGCTCAAATAATCAAAACCAGCTATTAAATCCACCAACCTATTAATTTTAGACAATGAAAACTATCGTTGAGATACTCATTGTTAAGGTCAATGAATTCTACAAATACATGCCACTTTTCATTCAACTTTTTGACCATTACAACATTGGTTAATCACTCTAGGTACATTACTTTATGGATAAATCCTACTTCTAGTAGCTTATCTATTTTTTTCTAAGACAACAATTTGCCTTTCCCTATAAAATTTCTCCTTTTTCTTCACATGAGGGAAAAAAACAACACCTTCATTGCATACATAAATATAGGGGCGGTGATTTCAAAATGTTCCTGGGTGGAACCTCTTTTAAATAGTATTACTAATAAAAATATTATTATTCAAATTAATGGGTCAGCATATATTGTTTTTACATGGATCATTTTTTCTATAGAATGACCAAAAATAGGATGATAACCCATCATCCTTATACTTAACCGAGTGTTGAGCCTCGACATATCTGGGTTTAGTGAGTTACCAAACCCACAATCCCTTAGCTTAACCAAGTGTTGAGCTAGGACATATCTGGGTCTGACGAGTTGTCGAACCTATAATCCCTTGGCGCAACGAAAATTTGAGCCCATGGTCTCTTTGACTTAAAGAATTCTAGGATCCATGATTAGGCCACGAGTTTAAGATATTTTACTTTGATGAATTAGAGATTTTTTGCTTCATAATTAGTTATAGAGTTTTTACTTAGTCATTGGCCCCTTATTTTTAAAAGGAAACAAGTCATGTGGGCTATAAAAGTGTCGCCCGTGGATGCATAATGTCGGGGGGTCAAAGAGTCGCCACCTCATTGTTTGATTTAGAGTCACTATGAAACTCGAGTATACTAGTCTTATCAGAGAGTGGTAGTGGCCAGAAAAGATATTAGCACCCCTAATGCTCCCTACTTGAGGTAAGCTGTATTGTGTGGTTTGAATGTGGTTTAAAGGTTTTGATGAGTTTATAACTGATAAGGTTATTGCTTGGAATAAATATTCACTTGTGCAAATAAATCTGGTATTTCAAATTTATTATGAGTTCGTGTGCCCAAATAAATTCTTATGAATAGGGTCAATGTAGGTACTCTGACAGGGTTCATCTATCTTGAGAGGTGAAAGAACTTTCCATAATTCACATATCGTAGTGAAAATTACTCTCAATTAAAATTGGTAAATATTCAAAATAATTCTGAGATTTTTCTGATCCACCCTCGATATTTAATTACCAGCTTATTTGTAGGTCCAATATTTTTACTAGAATATTGACCATTAATTCTTATAAATTAAAATTTTAAAAGGTTATGGATTTAATAAAATGGTTATTAAATCCAAAATGCATGCATATATAGTTATTTTATTTTTCTTTCTTCTCTTCAGACCTACCTCTCTCTACTGATCTTCTCTTCTTCTTTATAGGTTCAACGCCACCATTGCTTGCTATTGTATTAATGGTCGAAGATGGGGGGAGAATAAGTTGCCATGATTGTTGTCGGTTAAAGGAGCCACCGTCGTAGGAGCTACTAGCTGTAGGTGTCATGTTTAAAAATGAAGGTTTTTGTGATTCTTGGTTGGAAGGAGATCTATTGGTGGTGGTAAAAAAAAAAAAAATTCAAGGGGGTAATTGGTATAATGGTTAGGTGGATGGATGTTATTGAATGACAGTGTTGCTGGAGGTGTTAATGGCTAGTTGATAGTGGTGGCCGAGAGTGGGTAAAAGGTGGTTAATGATTTGAAAGAGATGAAAAGTTGTTGTTGGTTAACAATGGTGAGTTGGATCAGTGCTTGGTGGTTTTCATCTATGGTATTTTCAGATTCTATTATTGTTAGGGGCTCATAGTAGAGAGCTACTAGGTGTGAGGAAGGAAGCAACGTGTTTCATGGGCTATTGAAAAGTTTTGGGTAAGGTGGAAGAGGGTTTGTGTTGGCTGATTTTGAAAAATTTGGTAAGGGGTTGTTTGGATGACAATGATGATTTGGCTAGAGGACAATAGAGAAGGTGTTTTATTTCGGGTGGTGCTAAGTAGAAAGAAAGGTAGCGAGTTGGGTGGTGAAGTATAATGAAACTCGTGGTAACTGGCCTTGCTTGGTGAAGTATAATGAAACTCGTGGTAACTGGCCTGCCATAGAAAATGAAGAAGATGATGGAAGCTATGAGGATGATTTTTGGTTTTTTAATTGTTATCAGATAGGTCTGTGATGAGAGATGAGGGTCATGGGCTTACGACTTTTTTTGGTTTTGTTTTTGGAAAAGAGAGTGTTTGGTGGAAATCTAACTAATTGTGTATGATTTTTTGAAGTAGCTAATACTCTAACTAATTTTCTCCTTTGGAATTCTCTCCCTCCTTTTATATGTGTGTGTAACCACTTATTCAGATGTGTAATTTTTTTGGCTTGAAGGCAAAACAAATCAAGATCAACAATTGAATTTCAAGAATAAATCTCTACCACTCATTTGATAACTTAAAGGCAAAGAAAAAAAACCCTTGGATTAAGAGAATTGATTGTGGACCATGTGATTAGAAATTAAGTTGCTTGGTGAGAGGGTTTTTAATTTTAGAATTAATTATCTCCCTTATACGATTATAAATAGGTCACTAAAATAATAAATGTGATTTTTCTTCTTCTTGTCTTCCTTTTTTTTTTAAATTCTTTAGAAAAGATGCTGAATATGACGTAAATACATCAATAATATATTTTTTAGAGGTTTTTTTGTTGTTTTTTTGAAATTTTTTCAAAAATAAAGAAAAAAATTGGATATCAACAAAAAAAAACCTTGAAAATCCTTTAGGGATGTTCAATTTTTTTTTCCGACTCCCTATTGCATATCTATTCTTAAGATTATTCTCTAAAATATGTTTGTATTTTCTCTTAAATAATATTTATTTAAGCATAGGAGAGCTTTCAATTTCAACAAATAAAACTTTTTACAGGAATGAGGTTCTAGTTATCCACCGCTTTGACTAGGAAGAATGAATCAAATTATCAAAACTAAGAGGTAAATCAATTATCCAAGATATCAACTTGGCTTAAAGTCTATTACATAATTTTTAACCTCATCATAAATATAATATTTTTGCTCTCAAGAGACCAATTCTATTTGAGGATGAAGATTGCTATATGAGTGATTTTCTTCTTTTTTTTTTTTTTTTTTTTTGTTAATCCTACTCATGTCAAAAACATGTAATTGCCCCCATAAAAAATAAAAATAAAAATAAAAATAAAAATAAAAACTAAAACTAGGATTATATCTTGTCGCAGCCTTGGCATTTTGATTTACGTGATGAATGTAGAGGGGAACTTATGGTTTTGTGGGTGGGAATTTTTTTATTTTTATTTATCCTGTGCATGTTAAGAGATTTTATCTCTAACTTTCAAAATTAAAATATTAATTTGAGACTCTCTCTCTCTCTCGTTAAGCTATTACTTAGAGCTATCAGGTCTCACGACAATTGGATTCTATTACTAATGGTCAGCCCAGAAATATGCAAAGGCCAAACCCATTACGTTTAACTTGGCCTTCTCATCTGAACTCCCATTCTTCAATACATCGATCCTTCTTCTTTGGTAAGAGTCTTCGTCAGTCTGGGTTTGATGTCTTTTTCTTCTCTTCTTTTTTTCTTTTGGGTTTGCATGTATATTATCTTACCTGTAAGACTAGGGCTATATATAGAACTGTTCTATATATATATACCCATTACGTTTAACTTGGCCTTCTCATCTGAACTCCCATTCTTCAATACATCGATCCTTCTTCTTTGGTAAGAGTCTTCGTCAGTCTGGGTTTGATGTCTTTTTCTTCTCTTCTTTTTTTCTTTT
>Ga0325400_1000801_pt1 | contig 24563 bp, 17 predicted proteins | sample PopdelMetagenome_2_FD_205662 | JGI IMG/M metagenome (GOLD analysis project Ga0325400, IMG submission 205662) | Populus deltoides microbial communities from Bellville, Georgia, United States - Xylem-PdKOR-R1 | ecosystem: Host-associated > Plants > Phyllosphere > Stem > Wood/Secondary xylem...
AGGCGATTGATCGTGTCCTTTTTTTTAATAATTTTCGGGTACGTACCCGCAATTAACCAGCACACGTTCTGATTCCCGTTCATCAACCAATCTAACTACCGCTCTCCAGGGAGCAAATAGTAAGCAAGAATTGATTGAACAACCTGAATAATTTTTTTGCCGGTTTACGGGTACGTACCCGTAAACCGGCAAAAACAAAGAACATTTCCTATGTACACCTTTACCCTTTTTCTATGAACCAAATAAAACTACTCTTTACGGCTTTGCTTTGGCTCTTATTTCTGGCGGCTGAAGCCCAGACCAGGCGACTATCCGGCCGGGTGCTGGATGCGCAGAACGCCCCTCTGCCGGGTGCCTCCGTTCTGGTAAAAGAGAGCACCGTCGGGACGGCAACCGACGGGGACGGAAACTTCACGATTAACGCTCCTGCCAACGCGGTGCTGGTCGTTTCCTACACCGGCTACTTAGCCAAAGAAGTTAAGGTGGGTCAGGCTACAACGCTGAACATTACGCTGGAAGAGTCGCCCCAGATGCTGAACGATGTGGTGGTGGTGGGGTACGGTACCCAGCGGAAACGGGACTTGACCGGAGCCATTGCCTCTATCTCGCAGACCGAAGTGAGAAACCTGCCCATCGCCCGGGCCGACCAGATTCTGCAGGGGCGGATTAGCGGGGTACAGGTTACGCAGACCAACGCGGAGCCGGGTGGTAACATCAGCATCCGCATCCGGGGGACAAACTCCATCAACTCGGGCAACGAGCCCCTGTTTGTGATCGACGGCTTTCCGGGCGCGGGGGATCTCAACTCCATTAACCCCAGCGATATTGAATCCATCGAAGTGCTGAAAGACGCTTCCGCTACCGCCATCTACGGCAGCCGGGGTGCTAACGGCGTCGTGATTGTGACCACTAAGAAAGGGTCCAGCAAACAATCGTCCATCAATTTTGAAGCCTACCACGGCGTTCAGAACGTCAGTAAGCGCTACGACATGATGAACGCGAACGAGTTCGCTACGTATTTGAATGATGTTCAAAGCCTGATCAATAAAGAAACGCCCGCTTCGGCCAAAGCCCTGCCCTACACGCCCGATCAGATTGCGGCCCTGGGCGAAGGCACCAACTGGCAGAAAGAAGTGCTGCGGTCCGCGCCGATCAGCAATTACCAGCTCAACTTTCTGGGCGGCAACAGCGACACGCGCTACAACCTGAGTTTCAATTATTTTAACCAGCAGGGGATTGTGATCAACTCGGGTTTTCAGCGGGGTTCAGTTCGGTTTAACTTGGACAAAAAAGTCAGCGACAAAATCAATGTTGGCTTTACCGCGCAGCTAACCCGGTCGGGCGAAAACCGCGCGCTGGTGAACACCGCCGGTTCTACGGAAATGGGCGGGGTGATTCTGGATGCCATGCGTTTCAATCCGGCCTTGCCCGTGCGCGATCAAGCCGGCGCGTACACCTACCTCAATGGCCCAGCGGGGTATCTGGAGTTGGTGGGCAATCCGGTGGCCTACGCCAACAAAGTCAAGAACCAGTACAATAACCTGCGCGGACTCTTCAACTTCTTCGCTGACTATGAAATCGTTAAAGGGCTCAAACTAAGAACTACCGCCGGAACGGATTTTAATTACGCGACGCTGGAATACTACGTTCCTTCCGACATTTACGCCGGCTCGAACAGCAAGGGCACCGCTACCCGGACGTTCGGCAATCGGTACAGCTGGGTTAACGAAAATACACTGACCTACGATCGGGAGTTTAATAAGTCGCACGCGCTCACGCTGTTGGGGGGTCTTACCTTTCAGGAGTTTTATAACACCGATTTTGCGGCCTCGAACAGCAACTTTTTCACGAATCTGCTGGAATCCGACAACATCGGCATCGGCGCCAACGTGCTGCCCCCCACTTCCAGTCGCAGCAAGAACAGCCTGATGTCTTATTTTGGGCGTGCTAACTATCGGTTCCGGGATAAATACCTGTTCACGTTTACGATGCGCGCGGACGGTTCCTCGCGCTTTGGCCCGAACAACAAATGGGGTTATTTTCCGTCGGGGGCTTTCGCCTGGCGCGTCATTGATGAACCGTTCATGAAGTCGGTACCGGCCGTTTCGGATCTGAAACTGCGGACCAGCTACGGCATCACGGGGAACCAGGAAATTGCTTCGTATTCGTCGTTTGCCCGCTACACCAACAACGCTTACACGCTGGGGGGCGGCACGCGGGTGATTGGGCTGTCGCCGAACAACATTCCCAACCCCGGCATTAGCTGGGAGTCGACGTCTTCGCTGGATTTTGGGCTGGACCTGGGTGTCTTAAGCAACCGGATTACGTTCACCGCCGACTATTACTACAAGCGGACCCGGGACCTGCTGCTGAACGTATCCATTCCGGTATCGACGGGTTACAGCACCGTCCTGCTGAACGCCGGCGGGGTGCAGAACAAAGGCATTGAATTGAGTGTCAACAGCATCAACATCAATTCGGGCCGGTTCAAATGGACCACGGCCGCCAACTTCTCGGCCAACCGGAACAAAGTCCTTGACCTCAACGGCGAATACGAACGCTTCGTGGGTACGTCGAGCGGCAGTCTTTTCCCGAGTGCGAGCAACGGCGCAACCAGCGTCCTGCGCGTGGGTGAACCCATCGGTTCCTTCTACGGCTACGTGTTCCAGGGGATCTGGCAAACCCAGGACGAAATCAGCGCCAGCGGCCGAACGGGCGTTCGGCCGGGCGATCCGCGTTACGCCGACCTCAACGGCGATGGTGTGCTCGACGCCAAGGACCGTACCATCATTGGCCGGGCGCAACCCATGTTCATCTACGGCCTAACCAACAACTTATCGCTGGGCGGCTTCAACCTGAATATTTTCCTGCAGGGCGTTCAGGGCGACAACATTCTAAATCTCAACCGGTATTTTCTGGAAACGGGTGGCTACATCAACGGCAATAAACTGCAATCGCAAACGCAGCGCTGGACCGGCCCGGGCACCAGTAACACCATTGCCAAGGCCAACAGTACCCTCCGGCGCGGAACCGGGGTTACGAGTGACGTGGTGGAAGATGGCAGCTTTCTGCGGGTGAAAACCGTGTCGCTTTCCTACAACCTGCCGAAGCTGGGCGCGATCAGTACGGTGTTGAAGTCGGCGAATGTCTACGTAACCGCCCAGAATCTGTTCACCTTTACCCGGTACTCCGGTTACGATCCCGAAGTCAATTCGTTTGGATCATCCAACCTCAGTCAGAACACGGATTTCAACGCTTACCCGAACGTTCGCACCTTCACCGCCGGTATCCGCCTTGGCCTTTAACCCCGCAACACCCATGAAAACCACCAATAAAGGTCTGTTACTCTTGCTGGGAGCCCTCACGCTGACGGGCGTTTCCTGCGAAAACTTCCTGAAGGAACAACCTTACGATTTTGTCAGCACGGAAAATTTCTACCAGAGCGAAGCCGATGCCGTAACCGCGCTGAATGGCGTTTTTAGCCTTATGCAGAACGGTTTGTATTACGCCCGCACCTTCTGGATACTTTCGGAACTGACCGGCGATCTGATGAAAGTCGGCAATCCGCAGGCGGGTCGGCCGGACCTGGATGAAGTGTCGTATACCTCGACCAATCCGGAAGTCGCCAACTGGTGGACCTACTCTTACCTGATGATCAACCGCGCGAACGACGTGATCGCCAACGTTCCGGCAATCAGCATGGATGCTGCCCGACGGGGTAATATCGAAGGAAACGCCCGTTTTCTGCGCGCCCTGGCTTATTTTGATCTGGTACGTAGTTACGGCGATGTGCCGCTGCTGACGAAGCCGACCGGCGCCGATGGCAATCTGCGGCCCGCCCGAACGCCCATCAAAGACGTTTACAGCCAGATTCTGGAGGACCTGACCTTTGCCGAAGCGAATTGTTTCCCGGAAAACAAAATCACGGCCGGCGAGAAGGGTCGCGTTTCCAGCGGAGCGGCCGCTTCGTTGCTGGCAAAAGTATACCTGACCCGCGCTTCTTCCCCGGCCGCCGAAGCTACGGATTACCAGTCTGCGCTCGATGCTACCAACCGGGTGATCAACTCGAAAATCTACGCGCTGGTGTCCTACACCAATGTGTTTGATGTCGCGACCGAAAACGGGCCCGAGCACATTTTTTCGGTCCAGTTTGATTTACCACCCAACGCCGGCAACATCACGGCGCGGATGCACCTGCCTTCGTCGCTGGATGGCAACCAGGCGTTCTACGTCGAAGAGTGGTTTTACAACTCCTTTGCTCCCGCCGACACCATCCGCAAAAACTGGACGATGACCAAACGGGCCGGGACACAGACCTTAGCCAATGCCTACTACGTTAAGTTTCGGGACCCGCTCAGACAGGGAAACAACGCCCGGAACAACACGCTGATTCTGCGCTACGCCGACGTGCTGCTGATGCAATCGGAGGCCCTGAATCAACTCGACCCCGCCAACGCGGCTAAATTCGACGGGATCAACGCCGTCCGGACGCGCGCGGGCATCAGCAAGCTGAGCCCCGCGACTACGCCCACGAAAGAAGACTTCATTACGGCGCTGGTCAACGAGCGGGGCTGGGAGTTTAGCGCCGAGGGACTCCGCCGGTTCGACCTCCTGCGGCTGGGCCGGTACAAGGAAGTTCAGAAGCGAGTGTACAACCGAACCATTGACGATAAATACCTGCTTTACCCTATCCCGCAAACCGAAATAACGTTGAATCCGAATCTGGTACAAAATCCTGGTTTTTAAACTAATTTGACACCAGGATTATCTTTTACTTAGCATCAAACGAATGAGATTAACAGTCGAACAGGTTGACGCCCTGCAAGTGCGCGTTTTTGAAACCCGACAGGAAATGGGGGCCGCGGCCGGGGCGGATGTAGCCGCTAAAATAAAGGAACTGCTGGCCGAGCGGGCAATCCTCCGGATGGTGTTTGCGGCCGCTCCTTCCCAAAACGAAATGCTGGATTATCTGTCCACCGCCGAGGGTATTGACTGGTCCCGAATCGACGTCTTTCACATGGACGAATACGTGGGATTACCCGCCGACGCACCCCAGCGGTTTGGCCACTTTCTGACCACGAAGTTGTTTGCCCGAGTGTCGCCCCGCACCGTCCACCTCATCGATGATTCGGCGGGACCAACGGAAGCCTGCCTTCGGTATAAACAATTGCTGGAGGAAGGACCGATTGATCTAGTTTGTCTGGGTATTGGCGAGAACGGCCACCTGGCCTTTAACGATCCGCCGGTGGCCGATTTTGACGATCCCGAGGTGATCAAGCGCGTCCAGCTCGATGATGTATGCCGCCAGCAACAGGTGAACGACGGCTGTTTCGACACCTTCGACGCGGTTCCGGAAGAAGCCCTGACCCTGACAATTCCGACGCTGCTATCCGGTCAGCACTTGTTCTGCGTGGTTCCCGGCAAGACGAAGCATCAGGCGGTAAGGGCGGTCCTCAACGGGCCGATCACCACGGCCTGCCCGGCTTCCATTCTTCGTCAGCACCCCGACTGTACGCTGTACGTCGACCAGGATTCGTACGGCCAACCAACGGACTAAAATCGTTTGTTCAGCCACTTCCGCGCATCAACGCAACAGTTTCAACCGCGGAAGTGGCCCCTTGAGTAAGCGCCCCTGTTAACTGCCTAACCCTGCTTTTTCGTCTATCGACTATGATTACCACAAACGCAGTAGAAAATAAGGCTACCCCAGCGCAACGGACAACGGGTCCCATCATCATCATTGGGGTCATGTTTTTCGTGTTTGGTTTTGTGACGTGGATCAATTCCATCCTCATTCCTTACTTCAAAATAGCCTGTGAACTAACGCACTTTCAAGCCTATCTAGTCGCCTTTGCCTTCTACATTTCCTACCTGGTCATGTCGATGCCGGCGTCGGTGCTGCTGAAAAGGGTGGGTTTCAAACGGGGCATGATGTTCGGTTTCTTCATTATGTCGTTTGGGGCACTGCTCTTTGTTCCGGCCGCCTACACGCGAACCTACGGGCTGTTTCTGACGGGCCTGTTCACCATCGGCACAGGCCTGGCGGTCCTCCAGACGGCCTCCAATCCGTATGTTACGATTCTGGGACCGATCGAGCGGGCCGCCCAGCGGATCAGCATCATGGGAATTTGCAACAAGACCGCCGGGATCGTTGCCCCCCTCCTGTTTGCCGCCGTGATCCTCCGCCCGACTGACGCTGCGTTGTTTAAGCAATTGCCGCTGATGACGCCGGAAGCCCGGAGTGTAGCCCTCGACGAACTGATTCGCCGGGTGATGGTGCCCTACGCCTGTGTCAGTGCCGTGTTGTTTGGCCTGGGGCTGTTTATTCGGTTTTCCTCCCTGCCCGAAATCGACACGGAACAGGAAAGTGAAGAAATCTCGGTTGCCAACTCTGACAAAACCAGCGTCTTCCAGTTTCCGCACCTGGTGCTGGGTGCCCTAGCGATCTTTTTTCACGTGGGTTCCCAGGTTATCGCCATTGATACCGTCATTGGGTACGCCAGTTCGATGGGCGTCTCGCTGCTGGAAGCCAAAGGGTTTCCGTCCTACATCCTGTTTGCAACGATCTGCGGTTACGTGATTGGCATTATCACCATTCCCCGATTGATTAAACAAGTCAACGCGCTCCGGATCTGTACGTTGCTGGGTGTGCTGTTCAGCCTGAGTATACTGTTCGCTCCCGGCAGACTCACCCTGTTCGGTCACGCCATGCCGCTGTCGTTTTGGTTTCTGGTAAGTCTGGGGCTCCCGAATTCGCTGGTCTGGGCGGGCATCTGGCCGCTGGCGCTGGCCCGGCTGGGCCGCTTCACGAAGGCGGGCGGCTCGCTGATGATCATGGGCCTTTGCGGGAACGCCATCATGCCGCTGGTCTACGGTTATTTTGCCGATAGCTTCTCCCTCCGGGAAGCCTACTGGGTGCTACTTCCCTGCTATCTCTACCTGCTGTTTTACGCCGTTTATGGCCACACGATAAAACGTTGGCGATAAGCCATTTTGAAACGAATGATGAAAAACTTCCTCTTAGCCCTGCTGCTGACCCTCCTGGGATTCCAACCGGTTTGGAGTCAGCAGACTGCCCGATCCCCTAAAACCGTTAAAGGCTTTCATCTCGATCTCCGCATTCAGGTGGTGACGATGAGCGCCCTCAAAGAGCTGGCCCAAAAGCTCCAGAAGCAGGGCATCAACACGCTGATCATGGAATGGGAAGCGACTTACCCGTTCGAGAAGCACCCGATGATTCCCAACCGCTACGCCTACAGCCGATCGGATGTTACGTCGTTTATTAAATACTGCAACGGCCTGGGCATCGACGTCATTCCGCTGCAACAGAGCTTCGGGCATGTCGAGTACATTCTGCGTAATCCCCGGTACACGGCTCTGCGGGAAGATCAAAAGGATTTTTCGCAGGTGTGTCCCATCGAAAGCGAATCCAACAAAGCCTTATTTACGGACCTGTTCCGTGATCTGGTGTCCACGCATAATTCGCCCTACTTTCACATTGGGGGCGACGAAACGTATCTGCTCGGTCATTGCCACAAATGCCAGGCGAAAGCGGCCAAGGAAGGGAAGTCCAAACTGTTTGTCGATCACATCAAGATGCTTTGCGACATTGTCACGAGCCTGGGTAAGCGCCCCATCCTCTGGGCGGACATTGCGCTGAAACACCCCGAAGCGCTGTCGCTCCTCCCGAAAGAAACGATTCTGGTTGACTGGAACTACGGCTGGGCGCTGAACCGCTTTGGCGACCCCCGCAAACTGGTCGAAACGGGTTTTGAAATCTGGGGAGCTCCTGCCCTGCGTAGCGGCCCCGACAACTATTTTGTGACGCAGTGGGAAAAGCATTTCAAAAATATCCGCGATTTTATACCGACCACGAAGCAATTGGGTTACAGGGGCATCGTCATGACTTCCTGGTCCACCTCCGGACTGTATTCGCCCCTATTTGAATCCGGCACCGACATCGTTGATCTCTACGCCATTCGGCACGTTTACCCCCTGTCCGGTTTCAATATGCTGGTGGCGGCTTATGGCGAAAGTCTGAAAACGACACAGCCGCTGAACATCCCGCAGTTCATCGAGACGTACACCAAGGACACCTACGGCTTTACCAAAGAGCAGGCCACCCGATTCTGGCAGGCCCTGATTACGGCCCCTTACGAGGTCCGGCAGGGTCAGGTGGCGTCCGCCAAACCCATGACCGTCCAGACCTTACTGGACAGCACCCGGTGGGCCGCCAAGACGCTGTACGACTTGAATCCTTCGAAAAATAAACCCGAGTTTGAGCAGTACCGGCTCATGGCGGACATCCGGGTGGAATACCTGACCTATCAGGTTCTCGAAAAAGAAGTCAACGACACCAGCTTCACAACCGCGCAGCTACCGGTCGTTTTAGCCCGGCTAAAAACCCTGATCGCCGATTCCGAAAAGATCAGCCACCGCTTCCTGACCCTGAATAAGAACTATTTACACCCGGCCGAACTCGAACAGGAAGTCTACTGGCGGACCATCAAACCGCGCCTACTGTACGAACGCCTGGCCCGCGTAACGAACCCGACCCCAACCGATTTCCCCCAAAATCATGGCAACTAATCCCACCTCCCGCCGACAATTCATCCTAACGGGCACCACGGCCCTTACGGGTTTGCTGGCCGCCGGCTCGTCGGCCTGGTCCAAACCGACCGCTAAAGCGGATACCCTTCGTCTGGGTATGATTGGTACGGGCGCCCGGGGTGCGGGCCTGGCTACGCTCATCCGGGACATGCCGGGCGTTGCACTCGTGGCCTGCTGCGACACCATTCCGGAGCATTTGCAAAAAGGCATGAGTCTGGCCGCCAAAGGCGCCAAAGCCTATACCGATTACCGGAAACTGCTCGACGATAAAAGCCTGGATGCGGTCGTTATTGCCACTCCGCTGTACCTGCATTACCCGATGGCGGTGGCGGCTTTGCAGGCCGGAAAGCACATTTACCTGGAAAAGTCGATGACCTACGATATTCCACAGGCGATTGATCTGGTGAAGAAAGTACGGGATACGAATCTCATTTTTCAGGTCGGTTACCAGTACCGCTACTACGATCTTTACCACCGGGTGAAAGAGGTGATCAATCAGAACTGGCTCGGCAAAATCACCCATTTCGAATGTCAGTACAACCGGAACTCCAACTGGCGCTTTCCGGTGAGCGATCCCAAGCTGGAACGGGCCATCAACTGGCGAATGCACCGGGAATACTGCGGAGGTCCGCTTTCGGAACTGTGCGCCCACGAAATCGATGTGGTCAATTTTATGCTGAACGCCCATCCGACCAAAGTCGTGGGCCTGGGCGGTATTAACTACTGGAAAGACGGGCGCGATACGTACGACAACATCCGAACCGTTTACGACTACCCCAACGGCGTGAAAGCCAGCGTGACGTCGGTTCTTTCCAACGCCTACAATGGCTACAGCATCCGGATTCTGGGCGACAAAGCCACCGTTGAAATTCTGCGGGATAAAGCCTACATCTACGCCGAATCGACCAATAACGCCAAAGGTACGGTCGACGGCGTGACGGGGGCAACCATCGCCGTGACGACCCAGGGGAAAGGCGTGGAACTCGAATACGGGAAACCCGGCGAACCCAAACTGGAACCGACTACCTACGCCCTCCAGGACTTCTTTACCTGCATTCGTACGAAGAAACAACCGATTTCCAACGTCGAAACCGGCCGCGACGGCTCTATTGCCATTCACCTGGGCAACGCGGCCGCGGATACCGAGACGGTTCAATTCTGGAAACCGGAATATTCTGCCTAAACCCCTCCACCCAATCGCCCATGGCATCCTCATCCGTAAACGAGTCGGCGGAAACCCAACTGGACCGACTGTCCACCAACAGCCTCTTGAAATGGTTAACCTCGCTGGGACCGGGGATTATCACGGCGGCCCTTGTATTTGGTCCCAGTAAGATCACGATTACCTCCAAAATGGGCGCCGAGTATGGGTATTCGCTGCTCTGGATTGTGGTGGTAGCGATTTTCTTTATGGCGGTTTTTACGATGATGGCGGCCCGGATTGGGCTGGCGACGCAACAGTCGTTCCTGAGTACAATCCGGGAGCGCTGGGGCAAAGGTGCTTCCATCGGCGTGGGCATTGGGGTCTTTCTGGTCACGACCTCGTTTCAGGCGGGTAACTCCATTGGGGTCGGCATCGCCATTGGGGAAGCTACCCAGACCTCGACCAAACCCTGGATTATCCTGTTCAACGCGATTGCCATTGGACTGCTCTTTTTCCGGACGTTCTACAAAGTGCTGGAAAAGCTTATGATCACGCTGATCAGCATTATGCTGCTGGCTTTCGTCGTTACGCTGTTTCTGACAAAGCCCGATTTTGGCCGCGTCGCCACGGGCTTTGTGCCCTCGCTGCCTACGGGTTCGCAGGGGCTTGTTATCGCGTTCGTGGCCTCCACGTTTTCCATTGTTGGCGCTTTGTATCAGTCTTATCTGGTTCAGGAACGCCGGCGCGTCAATCCAGGTCTCCGGCAGAGAAGCAACGCGAGTCTGACGGGTATTGTGATCCTGGGTCTGCTGAGCGCCATTGTCATGATCTGCGGAGCGACAATTCTGGAACCGCAGGGCATTAAAGTGCTAAGTGCCACGGATATGTCAAGGGCCTTAGAACCGCTTTTCGGGCATTTCTCCTCGCTCGTGTTTTTATCCGGGCTCTTCGGCGCTTCCTTTTCCGCCCTCATCGGCAACGCCACGCTGGGCGGCACCCTGTTGGGCGACTCCCTGGGCTACGGCAGCCAGCTACAGGCTAAAGCGGTACGGACGCTGATTGCCCTGATCATGCTGATTGGGGGAGCAATTGCCCTTTCGTTCGGAAAACTGCCGCTGGAACTGATCGTTTTTGCCCAGAGCATTACCATTCTCATTGTGCCTTTCATTGGCCTGGCGATGTACGTGATTGCCAACGACAAAACAGTCATGGGCGACTACCGGAATACCCCGCTCACCCGAATGCTGGGGGGCCTGGGCTTGCTGCTGATCATGGGTTTAGCGGTCAGTAATATCAATGAACTATTCTTTAAATAACCCTTCCCCTCACCCAATCATGCACGACTTACAGACGTTAGAACAGGAACTGGTTAAACCGTCCGAGGCCCTAATTGCTGATTTATACGCCATCGAAGGCGATATTCTCATCCTGGGCATTGGCGGAAAAATGGGACCAAGCATGGCGCGACTGGCCAAAGCGGCTATCGATCAGGCGGGCGTGCAGAAGCGGGTGATTGGCGTTTCCCGCTTTTCGGATAAGTCCGTACAGGGCGAACTCGAAGCCGACGGCATCGAAACAATTTCGGCGGACCTGCTTAACGAAGCGGACCTGGCCGCGCTGCCCGATGTCCCCAACGTCCTGTATCTGGCCGGCACTAAATTCGGCACGACGGGCAACGAACCCTTCACCTGGGCCATGAACGCCTACCTGCCGGGCCGGGTCGCCGAGAAATACCGGACCTCGCGGATTGTGGCCTTTTCAACCGGTAATGTCTATCCCTTCACGCCCGTCCATTCGGGCGGAGCCACCGAGCAAACTACGCCCAGTCCCGTCGGTGAATACGGCCAGTCGTGCCTGGGCCGGGAGCGGGTGTTTCAGTACTTCTCCGAAAAATACAGCATTCCGACGCTCATTTACCGCTTGAATTACGCCATCGATTTGCGCTACGGCGTTCTGCTGGAAATTGCCAAATCGGTCGCGGCCGAGAAACCCATTGATCTGCGGATGGGCAACGTCAACGTGATCTGGCAGGGTGACGCCAACGAGATTGCGATTCGGGCGCTGCGGCATTGTACCACCCCGGCTAAACTCCTCAACGTCACGGGTCCCGAGACCGTCTCTGTGCAATGGGTGGCCGAACAGTTTGGTCAACTGATGGGTAAAACGCCTGTTTTCGTGAATGAGCCACAATCAACGGCGCTGCTGAGCAATGCGTCGGAGGCTCACCGCCTGTTTGGCTATCCGCGCGTTACGCTGCGTCAGATGATCGAACTGACGGTTTCCTGGCTACAGGGCGGGGGCAGACTGTTAAGCAAGCCTACTCATTTTCAAGAACGTAACGGTCAGTTTTAACCCATGAGCGCATCTCAACTACATCCCGAAATCCACGCCTTACTGCAGGCGGGTACCGTTATTCCGGCCCACCCGCTGGCCTTAAATGAGCACCGCCAGCTCGACGAGAGTCGTCAGCGCAACCTCACCCGGTATTACATGGCCAGTGGCGCGGGCGGGGTAGCCGTGGGTGTGCATACGACCCAGTTTGCCATCCGTGATCCAAAAATAAATCTCTACGAAACCGTACTCCGGCTGGCCGCCGAAGAGGTTAATGCCGCCCAGTTGAATCGGCCGTTCATTAAAGTGGCGGGTATCTGCGGCCCCACCGAGCAGGCCCTTCGGGAGTCTGAACTGGCCGTTCGTTACGGCTATGAGCTGGGGCTGCTGAGCATGGGCGGCCTTCAGGGCTGGACCGAAGACGCCATTCTGGACCGGGTACGCGCCGTGGCCGAAGTGATTCCGGTGTTTGGGTTTTATCTTCAACCGTCGGTGGGCGGGCGCGTATTTACGTATGCGTTCTGGCAGCAGTTTGCCGAAATTCCGAACGTGCAGGCCATCAAAGTGGCGGCTTTCAATCGCTATCAGACCCTGGACGTCGTACGGGCGGTTTGCCAGTCCAGTCGCCGGGAAAGGATCGCGCTGTACACGGGCAACGATGATAACCTAGTTGCCGACCTGCTGACGACCTACCGCTTTGTGGTGAATGGCCAAACGGTCGAAAAAAACTTTGTTGGTGGGCTGCTCGGTCATTGGGCCGTTTGGACCCGGAAAGCCGTGGAACTGCTGACGGAAATTAAAACGTGCCGCAGCCAGAACCAGGCCGGTATCGATCAGTTGCTAACCCGCAACGTGGATGTAACCGACGCCAATGCCGCCTTTTTCGACCCCGCCCACAGCTTTCACGGCTGCATTCCGGGGATTCACGAGGTGTTGCGCCGACAGGGGCTACTGGAAGGCCGCTGGTGTCTGGACCCTACCGAGGAGCTATCCCCGGGACAGGCGGAAGAAATCGATCGGGTTTACGAAGCCTACCCTTATCTCAACGACGACCTGTTCGTTACCGAGTTTCTTCAGGCACAGTCGAAGCTTACCCTGAACTGTTCCTGAATGAGTCGAATGCTATCACGCTGGTTGAAAAAACACAGCGTCAGCCGGTTAATGGGCCCACTGGCGCTGTATCTGGCCTTTACGCCGGCTCGGGATAAAGCGTCGCTGCAGCCTTTCCGAATTACCGGTCTGGCTCAGGGGACAAGTTATTCTATCACGTATTTCCACCAGCGGGAAGCCGTGCAGCAACGGCAGATTGACAGTGTTTTCAACCGGCTCGACCAATCGCTTTCCATCTATAAACCGGCTTCGCTCATTAGCCAGTTCAACGGGTCCGCTACGGGCGTCGAAGCCGACGTTCACCTTCAAAGCGTAGTTCAACGATCCCTGGAGGTTTACAAAGACACCGACGGGACGTTCGACATAACGGTTTATCCGCTGGTGAAGCAGTGGGGATTTGGCGCCGAGAAAGTAGCCGCCTTACCCGACTCCGCAACGATACGGGCCTTAATGCCCTGCGTGGGTTCCGAAAAAATCCGGCTGGTCCGGAATCGACTGGTGAAGACTGTCCCGTGCACGAAGATTGACGTGAATGGCATCGCGCAGGGCTACAGCGTCGATGTGGTGGCAGCTTATCTCGAAGAAAAAGGGATTCGGAATTACCTGGTGGAAATTGGGGGTGAGATCCGGGTGAAAGGAAGAAAATACCCCGAAAACAAGGCTATGTCAATCGGCATCCAGACGCCAACCGAAAACGACTTTGAATCGGGCACCATTCAGAAAATAGTGCAGATCGATCAGGGGGCTATTACTACGTCCGGAAACTACCGTAAATACCGACAGGTTGGCGCCAAACGGCTCTCGCACATCATCGACCCGAAAACTGGTTTTACTACGCCGAGCGAAATTATCAGCGTTACGGTTCTGGCAAAGGATGCCCTGACCGCCGACGGCTACGACAACGCGCTACTGGCCATGGGTCTACCGAAGGCCCTGGCCTTTCTCCGGCGTCACCGGTCGCTGAATGCCTATTTTATCTACCAGAAACCTGACGGCTCTGTCGCCGATACGGCAACGGCTGGCTTTTACAAACGAACGCGGTAGCAAACGGATCGTCTCTCGACTAGGTTCTTCCCTATCCGCCCGCGCCAAAATTTTAGGGGTAATTTCAGGCTATACCGCTCTTCGCTGCCGATAAGACGTATACTATTACTTAAGAATCTGTAAGTATTAATACTGCTTTTTTTGTAACTAAGGCGCCACAACATTGACTTATTCCATGAGTCTTTGCAATACTATACAAAAACCATAGATAAAATTTGTTTTTCAGAAAAAAGAGTCATTACCTTTGAGCCATCTTACAATTACTACCTGCAAAGTAGTTGTTAATTGATTGTACCGGAAGAAAAAGGTTTGTTCTGCCGCGGGCCCATTTAAGTGGGTGTACGGGGCAGGAACAGATGTATCGTCGGACCTATAAAAATTAACAACCGTCATGAGCGTTAATCCTTTACACGCCATTTTCAGTCGCCGTTTCGTTCAGCGCCACTTAGTTTACTTTTACAGCAGCACCTGTTGTTTCTGTTGATTTCTTCATCGACCATTCTTGCCTGAGGAGTTTACTGGCTCAAGACCAGAACATTCTTTTGCACACTAAATTAATCTATAAAATCAATAGGATTTATAGGTTTATTAGTTTCAAAAGAACGGGCATTCTCCATAAAGGCCTGATTCGGCGATGAATACGACAGAAACGCGTTTAGGATGGGTGCGATTGTCTTTTGAAATGCAGGCTCTTCAGGCAATTTCCCCGGAATAAATACACTGTCCATCGCCGAGTCAGGCCCCTACTCAATTCCACCGTCCGCTTGTCCCGAGCAGACTACCCGTCACAACCAGTACCACAATGGAGTAGCTAAGTACTTGGTCCACAAGATACTTATGTCTAATACCACAATCAGTAATCATGAAAAGATTCCTTTACTTTTTAGTTGTTTTAACCGGTCTGTCGATCAGTCTGGGGCATCAGGCGCAGGCGCAGACGAAGGTTACGGGCCGTCTTGTTGATGCCAAAACGCAACAGCCGATTCCCTACGCCGGGGTGTCGATCAAAGGCAGTACCAACGGGGCGCTCACCAAAGACGATGGCTCGTTCGAACTGATTACCTATAAACCACTTCCGATCTTCCTGCTTGTCCAGAACGTGGGGTATGAGCGGAAAGAAGTAGAAGTCACCGATGCTAAAACGCCGATTCAGATCGCCATTCAGGAAACGTCGCAGAACCTTCAGGAACTGGTCGTTGTCGGTTACGGAACGCAGAAACGCAGCGACATTACGGGTTCGGTTGCCTCGATTCCAACGGAGGTGAAAAGCCAGCCGGTTGCTTCGCCGGAGCGACTCCTGCAGGGTGCGGTAGCGGGCGCCGTTGTGACGCAAACGTCCGGCCAGCCGGGCGGGGGCGTCAGCGTCCAGATTCGGGGCAATAACTCGATCACCGCGGGCAGCGACCCGTTGTACGTCATTGACGGTTTTCCGCTCAACAATGACTATTCCCTCAACGACGCGGGCGTTACCAACGGCTCAAAAATCAACCCTCTCTCGACCATCAATACATCCGATATTGAGTCGATTGACGTGTTGAAAGATGCTTCCGCCACCGCCATCTACGGTTCACGCGGAGCCAACGGGGTGGTTATCATCACGACTAAAAACGCGGCCAAAGGCAAATCATCCATTACCTACGACGGTTATTACGGCGTTCAAAAAGTGATCCGCACCCTTCCTCTGCTAAACGCCGGGGAGTGGTGGCAACTGCGCAAAGACGCGGCCCGCAACTCGGGGAAAAGCGTTTCCATTCCATCGACTATTGGTTATGCGCTGGATACCACGGGCGTGGGTACGGATTGGCAGGCAGCGGCTTTCCGCGAAGCGCCGATTCAAAGCCATAGCCTTTCGATTCTGTCCGGCTCGGATAAAACCAGGCTGGCCATTTCCGGCAACTATTTCAATCAGCAGGGGATTCTTCAAAACACCGATTTTAACCGGTTTTCGACCCGAATCAACCTCATTCACGATTACAGCAGCAAACTCCGGCTCAGCGCCAACGTGACGGGAAGTACCAGTAGAGCCAATGTTGCTCCGGCGGCAATTGTGGGCAACCTGCTCCTAACGCCCCCGTCGCTCCCAATCTACCAGACGAACGGCACTTTTGTCATAAACAGCCCTTTCGAATCAAGCCTGCAGAACCCGATCAATTCGCTGTATAATCAGCTGAACGAAACCCGGACGAACCGCTTTCTGGGTAATTTCTCGGCCGAATACACCATCATCGATGGCCTGAAAGCCAAGATCTTGTTTGGGGCTGATGTGGTCGATAACAAACAAAACCGGTACCTGCCCATCTCAACGGCGGAAGGCCAGAGCTTACAGGGTGACGCCATCGTTGGGTCAGCTTTTACAACTAACTGGCTGAACGAGAACACGCTGAGCTATACGCGGGAGATCGACACAAAAAACAAGGTTGACGCCCTAGTTGGTTTTACCGCCCAGCGGTCAGACTCGAAGGGAGCTGTTTCAGAAGCCGCCGGTTTTGCCACCGACGCCTTTTCGTACAACAACCTGGGAACCGGCATCACCAACCGTACGCCTAGTTCATTCGCCAACAGCTGGTCGCTAGCCTCCTACCTGGGCCGGGTCAATTACGCTTACGACGACCGGTATCTGCTCACGCTGACGGTGCGGGCGGATGGTTCATCCCGCTTCGGGGCCGGTAACAAATGGGGCTACTTCCCGTCGGCGGCTATTGGCTGGAATGTCAACAACGAGTCGTTTTTCAGGAATGTCCAGCACATCAGTTTGCTGAAGGTCCGACTGAGCGCCGGTTTGACCGGAAACCAGAATATCCCGGCTTATCAGTCGCTGTCGCAACTCAGCTACTTCCGGTATAACTTCTCCAACTCTACGGTTGCCGGTTTTGCGCCGAACACCGTGCCTAACCCCGGCCTGGGCTGGGAAAAGACCTTCCAGGTCGACGCCGGGGTTGACCTGGGTCTGCTCAACAACCGCATTCAGGTCGTGGCGGATTATTATTACAAGCGGACCACCGATCTGCTGCTGACCCGCACCGTTCCGGGTACTTCGGGGTTGTCGAATTTCTACAACGGACAGGCTTCGACCATTTACCAGAACATCGGTGCAGTATCCAACAAAGGCTTTGAATTGTACGTCAATTCACGGAACCTGTCGGGCGATTTGAAGTGGAATACCATTCTGGTTTATTCCAAGAACAGCAACAAAATCCTGAGTCTCGGCGAAGGCGTTAACCAGATCATTCCTTCGATCTCCTCACCTTCGATTGCCAAGGTCGGCTATCCACTGGGCTCGTTTATCGTCTACCAAACCGACGGAATCATCCAGAATGGCGACCTAGCCCTGACTCCGCAGGCCAACAAAAGTCCGGGTGGTCAGAAATACAAGGACATCAACGGCGATGGGGTGATTACGCAGGCGGGCGATCGGGTCGTGATCGCCAATCAGCCGGGCTTTACGGCGGGTCTGACCAACACGTTCAGCTACAAAGGGTTCGACCTGACGATTTTCTTCCAGGGCACCTTCGGCGGCAAGATTTACAACGAGAACCGCGCCAACCTCGAACTGGGTACGGGTTACACCAACGCATCGCGGGATCTGCTCAACCGCTGGACGCCCACCAACACAAACACCGACGTGAAAGCGGCTTTTCAGGACCCGGCCATTACCATCTCCGACCGCTTTATCGAAGACGCCAGCTACCTCCGCCTGAAAAACGTGTCACTGGGCTATTCGCTGCCCAAGAGCTTACTGGCCAAAGCCCGGATCACCAATCTGCGCATCTACGTATCCGCGCAGAATGCCGCCACCTGGACCAAATACACGGGCTACGATCCGGAGGTTAGCGTAAACGGCCAGTCGCTGATCAACAAAGGCATTGATTCGGGCGTGTATCCCAACAGCAAATCGTATCAGGCGGGTATTTCGCTCTCGTTCTGATCCCCAAATTTCAAGTAACGCAGTCATGAAAGCATTCAAATATATAGCTATTGCCCTCATTGGATTCTCGACGGTTTCCTGCTCCGACTTTCTGAAGGAGGAGCCGGAGTCGTTCCTCTCCGAAGAACAATATTACGCAACCCAGGCCGACGCCATCAACGCCATCAATTCGGTCTACTTCTTTCTTAACTCCGGCGGCAGTTCCATTCAGACGCCCTATAATACCCTGTTTAACACGGGAATGAACATGGCGGGCGACGACGAAGATCCGGGACCGGGGGCCACCAACCCCGATGTTCGGTCGCTGGCGGTACTGGCCCACTCGTCGACCAACCTGCGGATTTACGAAATCTGGCAACAGCATTACGCAGCCATCAAAAAAGCGAACGTAGCCCTCGAAAAAATACCGGCCATCGACTTCGACGCGGCCCTGAAAGCTCGCTTGCTGGGCGAAGCCAAGTTTCTGCGGGCGCTGTATTACTTCAATCTCGTTCGTTTATACGGGGATGTTCCGCTGATTACAGAATACCAGAAATACATCTCGGCGTCCGAGTACGCCATTGCCAAATCGTCGTCCGCGACGGTCTACCAGCAGATTGAAAAGGACTTAGCGGAAGCCGCCGAGGTATTGCCCCTTTCGTACAGCGCCCCCGATGTGGGCCGGGCCACGCAGGGAGCCGCCAAGGCGCTATTAGCCAAAGTCTACCTGACCAAGGCGTCGCTACCGCTTAATATCGCATCGCATTACCAGGATGCGGTGAATAAAGTGGAAGAAGTCCTTTCGGCGGTCGATGGCGGGACCGGAAAGTATGGTTATAATCTGTTCGCGAACTACGCGGATGCCTTTTTACCGGCCACGAAAAACGGCATAGAACACGTTTTCTCGGCCCAGTTCAAGTCCAACGCGCAAGGCCAGGGTAACAACGAAAACCCACGGGCCATCCTGTCGGCCATTCCCGGCCTGTCCGGCAACTACGCCCACATGGTCCGCTTTTACACGCAGGGAACCGATAAATTTTACAGCATTTATAAAATGTACCAGCCGGGCGACAAACGGAAGAGCGTGACGTTTGTGACTCGGTTTACGAGCCCAACCAACGGCCGCCAGTATGCCCTGCCGTTCGCTAACGCAGCAGTCGCCAATGATTCGACGCCTTTCTTCCATAAGTGGTGGGACCCCAACTCGACGGCCGTCACCAGCGAATCCGCGGCCAATGTACCGATCATTCGGTATGCCGAATTGCTCCTGATTCACGCCGAAGCGGAAAACGAAGCCAATGGGCCAACCGCCAAGGCGTACAAATCGCTCAACCGGGTTCGGAACCGGGCGGGCCTGCCAGACTTAACGCCCGGCCTGACCAAGGACCAGTTCCGGGAAGCGGTTTACCTGGATCGGCGGCTGGAGCTCGTTTATGAATACCAGCGGTGGTTTGACCTGATCCGGCAGAAAGACGCCACCGGCAACAGCACCTTTGTGCGCAACCTGCAAAAAGTGGGCAAAACCAACGCAGCGGATAAGCACCGGCTGTATCCCATTCCGCAATCGGAGATTGACAACAACCCACTGCTAACCCAGAACCCGGGCTTTTAAGTATTAATCGAATTCTGAACGCTAAACAACGCAACCGATGACCCTATCTGATGTAACACTGCTGGGAAAGAAAATTCTGTTGGGCATACTCGTCGCCCTGCTGCCTTTCCTGATTCTTTTCTGGAGTCTGCGATTAACGCAGAAATGGCTGGGCACCACGCCTAAAGTTGATGCGTCTATTCAAGCCCTAAAATAAGCGCAGGTCATGAACATGGAACCCCACATTACCCAGCGCATCATCCGGAACGCCCTGCTGAGTGTCTTTATTTACGTCTTGCCGGTGCTGTTGATGTTTGCCACGTTCTACCTCACCGGCCAGCGCCCGTGGGAGAAAAAAGCGAAGCGGCCTCATTCGGCGGTCGTTAAAAAATGACAACCCCGGTGGCGGCCTGTCTGAGCCGTCACCGTTCAAGGCAACTTCCTAATCTCATTCCTAACCACTACGACAAAAAGCATTCGTTCAATCGCTAAATCGTAAAGCCATGATTCAATTCGTTAAATCTATTTTTGAGCACCTGAATACCTGGGGGCTGCCGGCGCTGGTCTTCCTGATTGGCGTCGTTGAGTTTTCGTTTGGACTCTATAAAGAGCACTGGAACAAAAATGAGCGCCTGCTGGACCTAGCCTGCTTTACCATTCCGAAGCTGGTTATCAAGCCGCTGGTGGCTTATTTTGGACTAAAATTTCTACCGCTGGCGCTGCCTGATTTCAAGGATGCATTCGACTGGGTTCCGTTCTGGTGGGGCTTTGCCATTATCGCCGTGGCCGATGACTTGACCCAGTACTGGTACCACCGTTTACACCATGAAGTACCGTTCCTGTGGCGTTTCCACCGCACGCACCACTCAGCCCCTTACATGGGAATGGCGATGGCGAGTCGGCAGAATCTGATTTATACCTTGTTTTTCTCCCAGACTTACCTGACCACGGCGCTGGTTTACGTGGGGTTGGGTTATCCGGCGCTGTTTGTGCGGGGCATTAAATCCATCATCACGACGCTGGCCCATTCGAGCATCCCCTGGGACAAGCCGCTGTACGACAACCAATGGCTGCATCCGGTGGCCTGGGTCCTGGAACGCCTGATCTCGACACCCGCTACGCACCACGCGCACCATGCCGACACCACCGACGATGGCGTAGGCTACTACAAAGGCAATTTCGGCAATATGTTTTTTCTGTGGGATGTCATCTTCGGTACGGGTCTGATTACCCGTCAGTATCCCAAATCCTACGGCATTTCGCACTACCAGCAGGAAGAATGGTACGCGCAGTTTCTGTGGCCGATCGTAAAGTCGCGAAAAGAAGGCAGTGAACTGGCCCATGGCGGCCCGATGGTAAAGGAAGAGCCCGGTAAAGAGCCGGCTATCGTCCTTCCCGAACCGCACCTCATTTCGCCGGGCCTGACCGCTCTGGAACCCGAATTAAAAGTAATCTAACAAATGTCGTCTTTCAGCGCCCGGCCTGGGCGCTGAAAGCAACTGTTTAAGCGCATGTCATTCCCTGCCTTCATTAAGCGTTTTCTGGTACTGGTTGCGTTACCTTTTCATCTGTTTGCGCAGACGGGGGCCCGCACCAAACCCAATATCGTGGTTATTCTGGCTGACGATCTGGGGTTCTCGGACCTGGGCTGTTACGGCTCCGAAATCCAGACGCCCCATCTGGATCGACTGGCCCGGGAAGGCATGCGATTGAGTCAGTTTTACAACAGTGGCCGCTGCTGCCCATCGCGGGCTGCGCTCCTGACGGGCCTTTATCCACACCAGGCGGGCATTGGTGACATGGTGCAGGACAAAGGGTCACCGGCTTATCAGGGATACCTCAGCGAGAACAGCGTGACGATTGCCCAGTTGCTTAAAACGGCGGGGTATACCACTATTGTCTCCGGAAAATGGCACGTTGGCCTGGTGCCTTCGGCCTGGGCCGTCAACCGGGGTTTCGACCGCTCTTTTACGCTGCAAAACAACGGCAGCAGTTATTTCAATTCAGAGCCGCTCTACAACGATGGTCGTAAGGTGACCTTTATGGTGGGTGACCGCGAGATTCAGCGGCAGGACACATCCCGTTATCTGACGCAGGCCATCACCGATTTTGCGATCAAGTCGCTCGATGCGATCAAAGACCAGCCGGCACCGTTCTTTTTATACCTGGCTTACAACGCCCCCCACTGGCCGATTCAGGCGCTGCCCGAGGACATCGCCCGTTACAAAGGCAAATACCGGGATGGCTGGGATTCGCTACGCGTCCGGCGGTACCGAAAGCTGGTGGCTTCCGGGTTGATCCGGAAAGAATGGCCCCTCTCGGAACGGTTTGCCGATGTCCCGGACTGGCAATCGCTCTCGCCGGCGGAACGGGAAAAGTGGGACACGCGAATGGCCATTTATGCCGCCATGATTGACCGAATGGATCGCTCCATTGGTGAGGTTTTAGCCAAACTGAAAGCGCTTCAGAAAGACCGCAACACGCTGATTCTGTTCATGTCAGACAACGGCGGAAGCGCCGACGAGGTGCAGAAGCTGGATTACGTGACCCAGAAACGGGGGACACCCGGCAGCGTGGCTTCCATTGACAGCTACGACCAGCCCTGGGGCAACGCCAGTAACACCCCCTTCCGGTTATTCAAGAAAAATACGCACGAAGGCGGCACGGCCTCTCCGTTCATTGCCTATTTCCCCGGACTGATTAAAGCCGGGACCATTCAAACGCCGGTGACTCACCTGATTGATGTGCTGCCAACCTGCCTGGGCCTGGCGGGCATCACTTATCCGGCGGAGTTTGCGGGTAAACCGGTAACGCCGCTGGAGGGAAAGAGTCTGCTGCCTCTTTTCCAGAACAAACCGTTTGCCGGTCACGAAACGCTCTTCTGGGAGCACGAAGGCAGCCGGGCGGTGCGTCAGGGGCCCTGGAAACTGGTGGCCGAAATCGATCAGCCCTGGGAACTGTACAATCTGGAAACCGACCGGACCGAAACCCGGAATCTGGCGCAGAAATTTCCGAAAAAAGTAGCCGAACTGGCGGAAGAACACGCCACCTGGTCCAAAAAGGTGGGCGTTGTCGACTGGCATACGATCAAATGAGTGACCCCATGAGCACAATGCTGAAGTCGATACAAACCTTTGCCGTTTACGGGCTGTTCGCCGGACTCAGCGGTTGGGTGGCCCCGGCTTTCGGCCAGCCAAAACCCCTAAACGTCCTGGTGCTGTATTCCGACGATCAGCGGTACAACACCATCCACGCGCTGGGCAACGAAGCGATTCAAACGCCCAATCTAGACCGGCTCGTGCAGAAAGGCGTGGCTTTTACGCGGGCGCAGACGATGGGCGGGCTACACGGGGCTCTGTGCGTACCCAGCCGGGCAATGCTTCACACGGGGCGGTATCTGCACAACCTGCAAAAAGCCGGCGACGTGATCCCGGCGGAACACACGACGCTACCCCAATATCTGCAAACCAAAGGGTATCAGACGTACGCCATTGGTAAGTGGCACAACGACAAGGCTTCCTTTTTTCGCAGCTACGAGAACGGGGCCGCGCTCTTCTTCGGCGGAATGCACCTCCCGGAGAAAGGCGGTCAGGAGCACCCGCAGTTTGTAAAGTATGACCCCTCAGGCCAATTCAACGAACCGGCCCAAAACGCCGATACGTACGCATCAGAACTGTACGCCAACGAAGCCATCCAGTTTCTGAACGGCCAGAACCCAGCCTCCAAACCGTTTTATTGTTACGTCGCCTTCACTTCGCCCCACGACCCGCGTACGCCAACGGAAACATATCGAAAATTATACCCCAAAGAAAGGATACAACTGCCGCCTAATTTTCTGCCACAGCACCCGTTCGACAACGGGGAACTGGCCGTCCGGGACGAAAAGCTTCTACCCCGACCATTAACTGAGGATGGGGCGAAAGAGGAACTGGCGCTCTACTACAGCATGATTACGGAGCTCGACGCCCAAATTGGCCGAATCCTGGATGCATTGGAAAAGAACGGATTAACGCAAAATACGCTGGTTATCTTTGCCGGGGACAACGGTCTGGCCGTGGGTAGCCACGGATTGCTGGGCAAGCAGAATCTGTACGAACACAGCATGCGCGTCCCCCTGATTATCAGCCATTCAGCGTTGCCGCAGAACCGACGAATCGACGTACTGGCTTATATCGCGGACATTTTTCCGACGGTAACGGATGCGCTGGGACTACCGGTTCCGTCGACGGTCGAGAGTCAGAGTCTGTATCCTTACATCACGGGGCGAAAAAGAGAAGGTCGGGAAGCGGTCTATTACACCTACCGCGATTTGCAGCGGGCTGTGCGGACCGCCGACAACTGGAAACTCATTAAGTACAACGTCAATCAGCGGGAAACCACCCAGCTGTTTGATCTCAACAACGACCCGTACGAGACCCAAAACCTGGCCGACGATCCAGCGTATAGCACTAAGAAACGGCAACTGGAAGCCCGGCTGGTCAGCGAAATGAAAACGTACCACGACTTTTTGGACCTCAGTAAACCCAACTGGGGCAAATAACCCAAACGAAACGGCCATGAAAAAAACAGCCATTGCGGTAACCCTGGCGCTAGTCGGTCTCACGCGGGCTACTCAGGCGCAACATACGCCCGTCCAATCGTACAAAGGCACCCTCGGTAAAACCGTTGGACAAACCAAACAGTGGTGGCCCGAACCCAAAAAAGCGCCCCAGGGTGCGCCGAACGTCGTCTGGATTCTGCTGGATGATGTCGGCTTTGGCGCTATCAGTTCCTTTGGTGGACTTATCGAGACACCTAACCTGGACGAACTGGCCAACAACGGTCTGCGC
>Ga0325400_1000806_pt1 | contig 24487 bp, 34 predicted proteins | sample PopdelMetagenome_2_FD_205662 | JGI IMG/M metagenome (GOLD analysis project Ga0325400, IMG submission 205662) | Populus deltoides microbial communities from Bellville, Georgia, United States - Xylem-PdKOR-R1 | ecosystem: Host-associated > Plants > Phyllosphere > Stem > Wood/Secondary xylem...
CGGCCGCCGCCAGCCCCGCCTGGGCGAGCCCGGGCGCGTAGAGGTCGGTGCGTCCGCTCACCCACAGCACCGGCGCGCCGGAGTCCGCCGCCTCCCGGGCCGCGACGCCGGCCAGGAACAGCGTGGCGGCTGCGTCGTCGGCGAGCGACCCGGTCGCGGGCCCGGCCTCGTGCAGCGCGCCGGACCGGAGGCCGCCGTCGAGGCGCCCGTCCAGTGCCGGAACGCCGAAGGGCGACAGGCGATGATCGGTCGCTACGGGGCAGGCGACGGCACGCAGGCGGTCGATGACGGGGGACTGGAGGGGGGTGGGACGCATGAACGGCTCTACTCTGATGTTCCCTACATGTTCCGTAACGCAGCCGTATCAGTCAAGCCGTGTCGTGAAGGTAAGGCTGTGGATGGGTAGTGCCCGGTACCGCCCGCCGCGCGCCTTTCCCAACGCAATCCGAATGGTCGGGGCTTGCGTCGGAGATGGCGTGCCGCCTTTGGCGGGGCGGGGATGTCTCTTGGTATCCGGCTAACCCCGACGCGCCTGTCAGCGCGGGTCCACGTCATCGCTGACCGCTGACCGCATCTGCACCCGGCTGGGAGGGGCCGGTCGGTGGATGCGGGAGGCCGATCATGACCGCTGCGGGACGGGATGGCGCGCCTCGGTCGGGGCGGACATCCGTCCAAGCATCGAGGGATGCGCGAGTCGGTGCGGAGGACGGCGAACGATGCTACGGACGTGGGCCATGCGTACGGACGCCGACCATCTGCCGCCGGCCAAGCGGGACGAGCTGGAGGAGGTCGTGCGCATCCTCTTCGAGGGGTTCGACGAGGCCCTGGCGGGGCGTCGCGCCGCCCATCGTCGCGCCGGCCGGATCCTGAAGGTGATGCTCTACGGATCGCATGCGCGGGGCGACTGGGTGTCCGATCCGGTCGGCGGCTACGTCTCCGACTACGATCTGCTGGTGGTCGTCAGCGACGACGAGCTGGCCGACGTGGTCGAGTACTGGGCTCTCGCCGACGAGCGTCTCACGCGCGATCTCGTCGTGACCCGTCGTCTGACCACGCCCGTCAGCTTCATCGTGCACGGGTACGCCGACCTGAACGCCAAGCTGCGGCGCGGCCGCCCGTTCTTCCGGACCATCGTCGAGGAGGGAGTGCTCCTCTACGACGTGCCGGGCCACGAGCTCGCCGCGTCCACCCGCCTCTCCGAGGAGGAGGCGCGCGCGGAGGCGGCGCGCCATTTCGAGGAGTGGTATCCGGGGGCGCTCATGTTCGTGAAGGCGGGCGCGTTCTTGCGGCGTGAGGGAGGGTTGCGGGAGGCGGCGTTCCAGTACCATCAGGCTGCCGAGCGCCTCTACCACTGCGCGCTGCTCGTACTGTCCCTCCACAGCCCCAAGTCGCACCGCCTCTCGCTGCTGCGTGCGCAGGCGGAGGCGCTGGCGCCGTCGCTGATCGAAGCGTGGCCCCGTTCGTCCCGGTTCGAGAGGCGGGCGTTCGAACTCCTGCGGCGGGCGTACGTGGAGGCGAGGTACTCTCCCCACTTCCGCGTATCGGAGGAGGAGCTGGCCTGGATCGCCGACAGGGTCGAGGTCCTGCGGGTTTCGGTGCTGGCCCTTTCGGCCGATCGGATCGGCGTGACGCCGTCCGACCTGACGCCGTGAATCGGCTTGCCGCTCCGGACCGGCCCCGGTAGCGACGGCCTGCCGGGCGCCGCCATGCAGGCCGCCGTTCGACTGCCGGGGGCCTGGAAGGGCGAGGCGCGGGGCGGCGGGTAGACAGCGGGCCTCACGCGGGGTCTCAACGCCCGGCCCCCTTCCGCTCCTCGGCGCCGCTTGTCCGATCGCCGTCGTCCGGCCATGATGCCCGCTCCGACGGCGCCGGCCGCCGGAGGGGCGTGAGAACCCCGCGACGGGCCCGAGGCGGACCATCCGCCGTGATCCCTGCCGACCTGGGCGGCGGGGTGGTTCCCCGCGTCCTCGCGCCCATCGCAGAGGAGGCGCGGATGAGGCCGAAGGACGTGCGCGGGGGCGAGCTGGACGAGGCGTTCCGCTCCCTCTCGCCCTGGCTGGAGCGCAGGCTCGCGCTTCGCGGCGTGCGGGGGGCGGAAGCGGATGACATCGTGCAGGAGAGCTTCCTGCGCCTCGGCCGCTACCTCGGTTCCACCGCGATCCGCAGCCCGCGCGCTCTGCTGCTGCGCATCGCGGCGAACCTCGCGACCGACGCCGCCCGGCGGCATTCGACCCGCGAAGGGGCGGGACGCGTCGGCCCGGAGGCACTGGAGGGCGCGGCCGCCGACGAGGTCGACCCTGGCTTCCTGCTCGAACTGAAGAGGACGGTCATGGGCCTCCCCCCCGGTCTGCGGGACGCCTTCCTCCTGGCGAGGTTCACTCCGATGACGAACGCCGAGATCGCCAGGCATCTGGGCATCTCGACCAAGACGGTGGAATGGCGCATCAGTAGGGCGGTCTCGATCTGCCTGGCGCGGCTCGGGGACTGAGGCGAGGCTCGATGGGCGAGGACACGGACCAGCAGGCCGCCGACTGGCTCGCGCGCCTCCGCACGCGATCCGTCGGCAACGACGAACTCCGACGCTTCGCGGAATGGCGCCGCGTGCCCGGCAACGCCGACGCCTACGAGCGGGTCGAGCGCCTGTGGCGGGAGGCGGAGCCACTCGCGGCCGATCCCGACGTCCACGTCGCGGTCCAGGCCGCCCTCGCGGCTCCCCGGCGCGGGCGCGCGATCGCGATGGGGGCGGTCGCGCTGGCCGCTTCGGTGCTCGTGGTGCTCGCCTTCGTCGCGGTTCGCGGTCCGGGCGACGGGACGACCTACAGGGCCGCCGCCGGGGAACGGTCCGCGGCGCGTCTGGCGGACGGGTCCTCCGTCGCCGTCGACGTCGACAGCGAGTTGCGGGTGCGGTTCGAGACGACCTCGAGGCGACTGACGCTCGTGCGGGGACAGGCCCTTTTCGCCGTCGCGCACGACGCGGAGCGCCCGTTCGTGGTCGCCACGCCCTCGGGCGTGACGGTTACGGCGATCGGTACGCGGTTCGACGTCGAGTCGCTGGCGGACGGGTCCGTGCGGGTCGCGCTGCTGGAGGGGCGGGTGGCGGTCGCGAGACGGGATGCGCGCCTGGGGACGCTGGAGCCGGGCCAGACCCTCCTGGTCCCCGCCTCGGGAGCCCCGAGCCTGCGGCGGGAAGGGGCCGACGAGGCCGCCGACTGGGCGGCGGGGAGGCTGGTGCTCCGGGGGGCGGCTCTCCGGGACGCCGTCGCGGAGATGAACCGGTACGCACGGGAGCCGATCGCGATCGCCGCGTCGGGCGCGGCGGGTCAGATGGTGAGCGGCGAGTTCTCGCTGGACGATCCGGACGGGTTCGTCCGCGCCGTGAACGCCCTCCTAGGACCGGGTACCGTCGAGCGGCGGCATGGCGGCTGAATGGGCCGGAACGAATATATCCGGTGGGGCCTCGGGCACCTCGGATGATCCGCGCGTTGTCGATGGGTCGGAGCGCACCATAGAACAGCGAGCACCCAGTCCCGTCGCCGAGGCCATGAGGGCCATACGCAAGGCGCGCCGCATGCGGGCGAGCGAGGTCGCTCGTGCCATGGGCATGCCCCCGCGCACCTACGAGAACCTCGAGGAGGGCTACGGCCGGCTGACCTACGAGCGGATGGTGGCCTTCGCGGAGGCGACCGACAGCGATCCCATCGCGATCATGGCGGTCCAGGCGACCGGGGATCCGTCGTTCGCCCTCCGGTGCGCCGACAACAAGCTCATGTCGATCATGATGATCGCCGTGATGGAGCTCAACGACGACCTGGGGGCGGACATGACCTATCTCGACGCCCGCACGCTGGTCGGCGGCTTCACCAGGCTGACTCGTGATCTGGCCCAGCATGTCCGCAAGCGGGAGACGTTCGCCGAGGAATGGCTGCGCAGCGGGGAGGACCGCATCCGCTCCACGGCGGGTGTTCCGCCCCTCGCCAGGTTGCGTCCCGCGAAGCGGTGAGCCGAGCCGTTAGGGTCGGAGCCCATCCCGCGCGTCTATCCTTCGAGCGCACCGCATGGGCGGGCGCCGCGGAGGGGATGCGTTGATGAGGTCCACCACGACGTTGCTGGCCGTCTCGATGACGTTCCTGGTACCGACGCAGACGGCGGCGCAGCTCCGATCGACCGCGACCCAGTACCGCATAGCGGCGGGCGCTCTGGACGAGGCGCTGCGGGTCTACGCGCGCACCACCGGGCTCCAGATCCTCTACCGGGAGCAGGACGTGCGGGGGCTCGTCTTCCGCGGCCTCGACGCCCGCCTCCCGCCGGAGGAGGCGCTGACGCGCATCCTGGTCGGCACGCCGCTCGTCGTGGAACGGCCGTCGCCCGGCGTGGTGGTGGTGCGCGTCGGGCGCGCCATCGCCGAGGCGGAGCCGACGCCGGACGTCGTCGTGACCGGGTCGAACCTGCGGGGCGGGGCCCCGCTCTCGCCCGTGAGGACCCTGTCCCGTGACGATCTGGAGCGGTCGGGCCGCGCCACCGTCGCGGACCTGATCGCCGCGCAGACGGCGAACTTCGGTGGCACCGGCAACCCCAGCGCCTCCCTCACGAGCGTGGACCGGTCCTCCGCCAACGTCTCCCTCGCCCCGGCGGCCAATCTCCGGGGGCTCGGCAGCGACGCGACCCTCACGCTTTTCGACGGACGCCGGGTCGCGGGGTCGGGGGGGCGCGGCAACTTCACGGACCTCTCCGCCCTCCCGTCGCTGGCGCTCGACCGGGTCGAGATCCTCGCCGACGGCGCGTCGGCGGTGTACGGCTCCGACGCGGTCGGCGGCGTGGTAAACCTGATCCTGCGCCATCGCTACGACGGCTTCGAGGTCCGGTTGAGGGGCGGCGTCACCGAAGGCGGACCGTTGAGCGGTCTGGCCGGCGCGGTCGGCGGCGCGACCTGGGGCGGCGGCTCGATCCTCGTGGCCTACGAGTTCGAGCACCGGGACGAGCTGGCGGCCGCGGATCGCGCGTACACCGCCACCGGCGACCTCCGGCCGTTCGGCGGTAGCGACCGCCGCTCGTACCTATCGTCGCCGGGCACGATCCTGCGTCTCGACGCGGCGAGCCGCAGCTTCGTCCCCGCCTTCGCCATCCCGGCGCTGCCGGCCGGAGTTCGCCCGACGGCGGCGCAGATCCTCCCCGGCACCAACCTCTCCAATATAGCGGCGGGTGCCTCGCTCTCGCCGCGCATCGACCGGCACGCGGTGTACGGCAGGTTCCAGCAGGAGGTGGCGGACGGCATCGGCGTGTTCGCCGACGTCCGCTACGCGCATCGCGACTTCGCCTACGGCGGACCCACCGCGCAGACGATCTTCACCGTCGGTCCCGCCAATCCAAACTTCATCCGGGTCGGCGGACAGGCGTCGTCCGTCGTGGCGTACAGCTTCTTGGGGGACCTGGGTCCGTCCCGGGCGAGGGGACGCGTCTCGGCGCTGGCCACCGTGGGTGGCTTCGACTGGAACGCCGGACGCTGGCTCGTGCAGGGCTACGGCACGTTCGCGCGCGAACGCAGTTCGGAGCGGATTGTCAACCAGCTCAACTCGACGTTCCTGGCCGAGGCGCTGGGCAACCTCGCCGACAACCCCGCCACGTCGTACAGTCCGGCCCGCGACGGCTACTTCGATCCGTACGGGAGCGGGGCGGCGAACTCCCGCCCCGTTCTGGACTTCATCGGCTCCGGGTTCACGGCGGCACGGCGTCGGAGTTCCGTGACGGAGTGGGTGCTCAAGGCCGAGGGACCGGTGGTGCGCCTGCCCGGCGGCGACGTGCGCCTCGCCGCCGGCGGGACGTGGCGCCGCGAGACGCTCCGGACGGGCGGCACGACGTTCTCGTCCGGCACGACGCCCACCGAACTCGTCGTCCGGTCCCTCGATCGCGACGTGCGGGCGGTCTTCGCCGAGGCGAGGCTGCCGCTGGTCGGCCCCGGGAACGCCTTGCCGGGCCTTCGGGCCGCGCAGCTGTCCGCGGCGGTGCGGCACGAGGATCACGACGGCTTCGGCGGCACCACGAACCCCCGCCTAGCCCTCTCGGTGACGCCCGCCGCGGGGCTGACGCTGCGCGGCACCTGGGGCACGTCATTCCGTGCGCCTGCCCTGACCGAGGCGGGCGAGCCGAGGCGGGTGGCCGCGACGTCGCTGCGGGACGTGGGCGGCGCGACCGTCCCCGTCGTCTTCGTGGCCGGCGGGAACCCGGACCTCGGGCCGGAGCGGGCATCGACGCTGAGCGTCGGGTTCGACGTCGATGCCGCGCCCGCCGGAGCGCCGGGCCTGACCATGTCCGCGACGGCCTTCCGGACCCGGTTCCGCGACCGGATATCGCAACCGGCCCTCCAGGATTCGGCTCGGGCCCTCACGAATCCCGACCTCGCGCCTTTCGTGCGCCGGGTGTCCCCGCTCACCGATGCCGCCGATCGCGCCGCGATCGAGGCGCTCCTGGCCGAGCCGGGGGCGTCGCTGGGCCTCTTCCCCGCGACCTTCTACGCCGCGATCATCGACGGCCGGAACGTCAACACGGGATCGGTGCTGGTAAGCGGTCTCGACTGGGACCTCGGATACGTGCGCGATACGGACGTCGGCAGGTTCTCGGCCACGGTCGCCGCGACGTGGCTGTTCCGGTACGTGGAACGCCTGACACCCGTGGCGGCGGCGGTCGACCGCCTGAGCCGCCTGAGCCGCCCCAGCGACGTCAGGGTGCGCGGCGGGCTGGGATGGTCCCGGGCGGCCTGGAGCGCCAACGCCTTCGCGAACTACGTCGCGGGCTACCTGGACGAGGCCAGCACCCCCGTGCGTCCGATCGACCGGTTCCTCACCTTCGACCTGACCCTCGGATGGTCGCCCTCGGGGGGGCTGCTGCGCGGCCTGCGCGTCGTCGCCTCGGCGGAGAACGTCCTCGACGCCGCGCCACCCTTCGTCGACCGGGCGAACGGGTTCGGGTTCGACGCGGCGAACGCCAACGCGTTCGGCCGCCGCCTCGCGCTGGAACTGCGCCGGGCCTTCTGAACGACCGTCGGCTGCGGTCGGCCCACCCCTGGAGGAACACATGCGAAGGCTGTTCGCGGCGCTGCTGCCGCTCGCCTCCGTCGCCGCGGCGGAACGTCCCTTCACCGTCGAGGACCTGCTGTCGATGCAGACCTACGGACAGGTGATGGCGGCGTCCCGCGCCGGACTGCTGCTGGTCGAGCGACGGAGGCCCTACCGCGACGCGGCCGACTACGGCCAGGGAGGGGCGTTCGTGGATCGGATGCTCGACGTGGTGCTCGCCGTCCCGACGCGTTCACCCGACGCGGGCCTGAAGCCGCTGTTCCATCAGGAACGCGATGCGGGGTACTGGATGGGCTCGCTATCCCCGTCCGGCCGGCGTCTGTCTGTGTTCCGCCTGCGGAACCGGGTGCTGTCGCTCGGCGTGGTCGATCTCGATCGACGCACTGCGACGTGGCTGGACGTCAGACCCGATCTGCTCTCGCGCGATCCGGCGCCGGTCTGGCTGGACGAAGACCGCCTCCTCGTGGCGGAGACGTCCGACGGGGGGCTGCCGCGGGTCATGCGCTTGGGCTCCGCGGCGGGCGCGCGCCTCGCGGACCTCTACGCTGCGCAAGCCCGGGGAGACGCCTCGTGGACCGGGTTCTCGACGCGCGGAGGCGGTGCTCCGCGTCAGGGGAGGCTGGTCGAGATCGACGTCGGCCGGAGCACGCGGAGGATCGTATTCGAGGGGGAGGTCGTCGACTTCGCCGTCGCACACGGCGGTGCGGTCGCCGCCGTCGTCGAGGCGGGGGCGCCGGTGCCGCCGCCGGCCGGTCCCATCGGCGTATCGTTCGGATCGCGACGTCGTCCGCTGTCGCTCATCCGCCTCCGCGACGGCAGGCGGATCGGCGCCGCGGCGGACGTCGCGCCAGGCCTGCTCTCCTGGTCCCCTGCCGGAAGGCTTCTGGTCGCTGTCCGCGAAGGCGGTGCGCGCACGTGGCGGGAATCGCGGTTCGTCTCCTTCGATCGGCGCGGCCGGTCCGTAGTGCTCGGCGGCGCCGGCGATGCCGCCTTCGCGCCGGAGCCGGCCGACGCCCTCCGGTTCTCCGCCGCCTGGACGGGCCGCCGCGCGCTCGCGTTCGTGAACCACGGCGCCGGGCCCTCTGAGTGGCGTTCCCTGTCGCTCGGTCGGTCGACCGGCGTCTCCGTGCCCCGGACGGCGACCCTGGTGGCGCACGACGGCACGACGGCCGTCCTGCGGTCGCGGAGCGGCACCTGGCATGTGGACGCATCCGGCGCGATGCCGCTTCCACCGGATGCGCAGCCGCTCGTCTCCGTCTCGCTCGATCCCTTCGCCGCAGGCGATCGCGGCGACGCCCGGCCCTGCGGCCGCGCCGCGCTAGCGGTGCCGTCCGCCCATCGGACCCGCGTCGATCCAGCCGACGCCGACTGTCCGGCGATCGTGGCGACGCCCGCCGGCGAGGACGTGCTCGCCGCGCCTCCGGAGGGCGTCGTGTCGAGGAGGGTCGACGCGAAGGGCGTCGAAACCCTCCTTCTCACGGCGCCGGATGGCTCCCGGACCGTGGTGGACGCGATCAACCGTCCGCTGGCCAGCATCGCGTCCCCGCGTACGGTCCGCCTGGAGACCGGCGAAGCGGCTGGACGGAAGGTCGTCCACTGGCTCGTCCTGCCCCCGGCCGGCCATGTCGCGCCGCGTCTCGTCGTCCAGCCCTACCCGGGCCGGACGTTTGGCGCGACGTCGCCCGTCGAGGCGCGGCCGTGGCGCAATGGTCTCGGCACGAACGCACTGCTGCTGGCGGGAGCGGGTTTCGCGGTCCTGATGCCGGGCATGCCCCGATCTGCGGATCGGAACCCCGTCGACGACGTGGTGCCGCAGGTCGAGGCGGCGGTCGCCGCCGCCCGCGCCACCGGACTGGTGGACCAGGGGGCCTGGAGCGTGATGGGCCACAGCTTCGGCGGCTGGGCGGCGATGGTGATCGCCACCCGGAAGCCCTGCCTCGGGGGCGTCGTGGCGGCGAATGGGGTGTACGACCTCGTGGCGGCGCACGCCACGATGGCAGGCCCCGACCGGATCGACCTCGGCCAGGGGATACCCTTCGGTTCCTCGACGGGTTGGGCGGAGGCGGGGCAGGGGGCGATGCGGGCGACGCCGTCCGAAGCCCGGTCGGCCTACGCCTCGGCAAGCCCCATCCTGCGGGCGGACGGCGTCTCGGCATCCGTGCTCCTCGTCGGGGGGGACTTGGACCCGGTCGATCTGTCCCAGACCGAGCGCATGTTCATGGAGATCGCCCGCCGTGGGGGCGATGCCCGGCTCCTGCGCTTCTGGGGCGAGGGGCACACGGTCAGCAGCCCGGAGAACCTGCGGTCCTACTGGCGGCGGGCGATCGACGTGTTGGGAAGCCCGCCTCCTCCAGGCTGCATGGAGGGGGCCGCGACGAGGAGGGATGACCGCGGCATGTCCCGCCCCTCGGTCGGGGAAGGGGGAGCCCCAGCACTCGGGACGGCATCGCGGCGGGAGTCGGCTCCCCGGCGTCCGGCGGGCGCAGCGTCTGCCCGGGGGCGGTGAGCCGAAGCGAGGTGGGGGCCGGCATCCGTCGTACCGGTGCGCTTCATTCCCAGGCGGAGGCCCAGGCTTCGCAGGCCGCCACGAACATGAGCGATCTGAAGTCGGCGCTGTGGGCCAGATGCTCGCGGGTGAGAACCCGCTCGAGGACCAGGCGATCGAGTACGCGGCGTCTCGTCAACGCCCCGTCGAGCAGCCGCTCCCGCAGCAGCGGGAGGTTGCGTTCGACCGCCCTGCTGAAGAGCATCGTCGCCTGACCCTTCGTCGTGCGCCGGGCGATGCTTCCAGGGAGACGGGCAGCGAAGGCGCTGCGGGCCAGCCCGCGGTCGAGCGGGCCGGAGGCGAGCTTCCACGTCGGGGTCGCAAGAACCGCCTCGAGCATCGGCTGTGACAGGAGCGGGCTGACCAGCGGCGCGGTGCCGACGCGCGGCCGCCGGGTGTGGACCACCGTCGCGTTCGCCAGAAGCCGCACGTGGAGGGCGCGGCCGGGATGGCGCGGCCATCGCCCCTCGGTCCAGGGGTGGTGATGCCGGGCCGCCGAGGCCAATGCGTCGGCCGTCAGGAGGTGCGGCGTCAGGGGGGAGGCGACGGGCGGCGGCGTGCCGCGGAGGAGGTGCCTCGCCACGCCGGCGAGCGGCCGCCATATCGACGTCCGCATCCGGGCGGCGTCGTCGAGGAGTTCGGAGAGGAGACCCCGGAGGCCCAGGTCGGCGAGGCGGTCCGCGGAGGTCGTCGGCGAGGCCAGTTGGAGGAAGACGGCGTCGCCGCCCTGTCCGGTGAGGACCCGGTCGCAACCGAACGCCGACGCCGCCTCCTCCATGCGCCGGTCGAAGACGTCGTCCAGTCCGTGCAGGAAGGGGTGCGCGATCTGTAGCGCGTCCATGAAGGACCGGAAATCCGGGAGGTCGGCGTCCCGGGCGACGGTCAGCCCGACGCCGCACTTCGCTGCCGCATCGCGGGCGTAGGACGATTCGTCGACGTCGCCGGACTCTCCCACGACCGTGAACGCCTCCGCCGCGCCGAGCCTGGCGGCCGCCGCGAGGACGATGGCGGAGTCCAGGCCGCCGGACGTCTGGACCAGGGGTCGGACGCCCCGGAGGCCGTGGACGGCCGCGTCGACGGCGCCGACGAGCCGGACCGAGTCGTCGCGGCGGTCCCCGCCCGTCGCGACGTCGGCCGGGCTCCACAGGATCGCCTCCTCGCCGCCGGGAAGGAGCGGGATCAATGTACCGGGAGGCAGGCACTTCACGTTCGTCAACGCGCTGCCGACGATCAACGTCGACGGATCGACGAGGCCGCCGGCGAGCACGTCCCCGCGCACGGTCGCGTCAAAGCCGGCGGCCCTGCACATGTCGGGGGTGACCACGTCCGCCAGCATGGCGAGATCGTCGTCCTCGCAGAGGTGGGCACGCCCGGCCCCCGATGGGTCCGCCATGGCGAAGACGCCGTCTTCGGCGGAGATCAACGCGACGTATGCGCCCCAGCATTGACGGACGAGAAGCATGGCGGCGGCGGCCGCACACCCGTGTGCGGCTGCGACGGCGCGCCCAGGATCGCCACGGACCTCGCCGTGCAGTACGAGACCACCGGCCGATCGCACGGTACCCGGCCGCCCGAGGACGACGAGGTGCGCGGAGGCCGCGATCCTCGTCAGACCCGATCGCCGGCATCGCTCCTCGACGCGGGCGGCGCGCCCGGCCCCCCTCGCGTTGCGGGACGCCAGGGCGACCAAGCTGCCGATCACGGCCGCGCCACGCAGATCGGGGCGTAGCCGACGACGCGGTCCGGCTCGTCGTCGAGCAGGAGGCCGCCAGCCTCCAGCCAGCAGTGGGCGACGAAGGGGTGCGTCCTGACGCCGAAGACGAGTTCGCTCGCTATGCCGCGTTGGCCGAGGAAGCGCTGCGCGATCAGGCAGGCGGGGAGGCACCTGGTGGGCGTCGGCACGAGGAGGCGGGCGGAGGAGAGCGCGTCGAGCTGCGCCGCCAGGAAGCTGCGGTCGGGGGCGGCGGTGGTCCGCGTGCGGTGGAAGGCGTGGGGAGGGACGCCGCCGCGGATGGTTCCGGCGGCGCCGATCCAGGCGATGACGAGGTCCAGAACATCGCGGCCGGCGGGCCGTCGCGCCGCCGGCGACCATGGACGCCTCGCGATCGTGCCCAGCACTTCAGGGACCGGACCGTCGAGGGGGGCGTCCGCCACCGCCATGCCCGCCTCGACGATCGCGTCTGCGGCGTCTGACCGGACGCGGATGCCCGTCGGCCACAGAACCGCGCCTCCGCAGTCGTCGACCGGGACGGCGTCGACGATCAGGGAGTACGCGTCCTCTCGGACGTCGAGGAGCACGAGGTCGCCGCCGGAGCGGGCGGCGAAGGCGTGTGGGAGGAGGATGGGCATGGGGCAGGGCGGCGCCGCGGCGAGCGGCGCCGCCGCCGGCTCAGATGTAGTTGTAGAGCACCTGGGTCTCGCGCTCGAGGACGTTGCCGTCGAAGCTCGCGGCGGTGACCAGGCTCGCCTTGCCCAGGCGGATGATGGACCTCTTCATGTCGTCGCTCCTTCAGGCCGCCGGAATGGCGGCACCGTCCAGAGACGACCTCGCGCACGTATAGGCGAGCTATATCCGGAACCTATTCGCGCGCGCCTATCGGTGCAGGTCCTCGATGGCGGCCACGAGCGACTGGGCCCTCCGGGTCCGCACGTCCGTGAACTCGTCGATGGCCCGGAGCGCCGCGCCGCCGCCCGTGGTTAGGCCTGCGCGCAGCGCAATTAGACCGCCCCCCCAATCCGGCACCACCTCCGGTTCGGCCAGCCGGTGCGAGACGAGCCGAAGCTCCGCACCCCGTATGGCGGCGGCGATGATCGCGACCTCCGGCGCGGAGCAGGCCCTCGCTACGGCGATCTCCACCGCGTTGGAAGGGTCGGCGGGATCCGGCGTCCAGCGGTCGTCGTCCTGCCAGCCGCCCGGGACGCCCCCGGCGACGCCGCGCAGCAGGACGCCGAACAGCCGATGCAGGCCCGCGAGGTCCCGCACGGTTGGCCGGGGCGTCGCGAAGCCGTGCCGATCCGGCGTCGCCGTCAGCACGCCTTCCCCGACCAGCCGTTCGAACGCCTCCCGCACGGGTGTGTGGCTCAGGCGCAGCTCCGCCGCGGTCTCCTTGACGCTGACCTGGATGCCGGGGGGCATCCCCTTCCTTATCCGGCGCAGAACGTGCGCTCTGGTTTCCGCTACCCTGCTTGCCATCTCGCGCCCCCGTATCCGATGGAGCGTCGCCGGACGCGACGCTCCTGGCGAGGTCGACTTTCCTGCACTCCCTGATCCCGCACTCTATTGGCCATGCACCGCCAGTTTCTGGCGCTCTTCCGCGTCATCTGCGCAGGATGGCGCACGCCGGCGGAGCCGAACCCCCCTCCGTCGAGGACGAGCGGTCAGGACGTCGGTCCTGACCGAACTTGCACCTCGGTGAATGCCGCCGGGGGAAAACGGACTCGCGATGTCGCGCTTCTGTGCTGCCGACGATGCCATGGGACGGGCGGGCAGCTATTGGACCACGGTGGCCATGACGCTGCCGGACGACGGTGCCGGGGCGCTGTCGTTACTCTGCGGCATCACCCTGAACGACGACAGGTCGTCGACCTACAAGCTCGGCCTGCTGCCCGTCGTGGCGGAGGTCGCGAACCTGACGCCCCCTATCCCCTGGCTTTGAACACCAATGGGCTGGCTTTGATAGGCATTGTCGCAAACCTGACAGGGGAGCGCTATGCGGGCGCGTGCCGATGACGCCGGGAGTTTCAATGCGAGTCCTTTTGCTAGCGACCGCGGTGCTGCTGGCCCCCGTAGCCGATGCCCAGACGTCTCCCAGTCCTGACCGCCTCAAGGCCGATGTCGTGAAGCTGGTGAGCTTCGGGACCCGGCATACCCTGTCCAGCACTACTGACCCGAAGCGCGGCATCGGTGCCGCCCGCCTGTGGTTCGGTGCCGAGCTGAAGCGGATCGCTCGCACCTGCGGCGGCTGCATCGAGGTGTCGGAGATCGGACGGTCCTTTACCAACGACCGTGCCCCGAACGGCGTCAACATCGTCGACGTGCTGGGCATACAGCCAGGACGCGATCCTAGCCGGGTGGTGATCGTCCAAGGGCATATCGACAGCCGCGTGACGGACGTGATGAACGCGACGGCCGACGCCCCCGGCGCCAACGACGACGCCTCAGGCGTAGCCCTGGTGTTGGAAGCAGCAAGGCTGCTGGCGGGCCGGAAGTTCGATGCGACGGTCGTCTACGCAGCCCTGTCCGGTGAGGAGCAGGGACTGCTCGGCGCGGCGCTGCTCGCCGAGACCGCGAGGGCGCGCAGCTGGACCGTATCCGCGGTGCTAAATAACGACATCGTCGGCAACACGGTCGGGCAGGATGGCACGCGCGTCGATGACCGGGTCCGCGTCTTCTCCGAGGGCATCAGAATCAGCGAGGACCTGCCTACCCAGATAACGCGACGCGGGAACGGTGGTGAGGACGACGGACCGAGCCGTGCGCTGGCGAAGGCGATCGACGCCATTGCAGCTGGCATCCCTGGCGGGCTCGACGTGTTCCTGGACCGGCGGCCCGATCGCTTCGGCCGGGGCGGCGACCACGAACCTTTCCTACAGCTGGGTTACCCCGCGGTGCGCTTGTCGGTAGCGGCTGAAAACTACGACCAGCAGCACCAGGACCTGAGACGAGAAGGCGCGCGCGACTTTGGGGACACGGTGGACAAGATGGACTTTCCCTACCTAGCGAAGGTCACAGCCATCAACGTGGCCACCATCGCCCGACTGGCGGCCGCATCTGCCGCGCCTGGCGAGGTAGCACTTCGTGGTGCCCTAGGTAGCAGCACCACCGTGTTCTGGACGCCGGTACCGAATGCCGCTGGCTATCGCGTGCGCTGGCGCCGGAACGACGCGCAGGACTGGACCGACAAGCGCGATCTGCCCGCCGGCGCCACGGAGGTCGAGCTGACGGGCGTGATCGTGGACGACATTTTCGCCGGCGTGTCCGCGGTGTCAGCCACCGGCGAGGAGAGTCTGGTGACATTCGGAGGGAGACCGTCCCGGCAGACCGCTCCCGCGCCCCTACCTTCGCAGCCTCGAAGCGAGGCTGGGCGATGATAGACGACCAGCCGCTACCCCTCAAACTGGATCAAGAGCGCTGGGGCGTTGCCCTCGGGGTCATCGAGCAACACGGCGCGAACGCCGAAGCTCACGCGATCGAACGCATGCGGCATTTCGCGAATGAGGGCGACGACGGCGGCATGCGCTTCTGGATCGACATCAGCCGGCGCATCTACGATCTGACGCAGGCAGGCGGTAGCATCAGGCAGTAGACTGGGACCGTCCCTGCCCCTTTCTAGCCGGGATTATTCTATCGTACGATCTTGGCTGTCGAGTCGAGGCTTGGGGTGGAGCAAGTCTCGGCGTTCAAGGGGGGCAGATGGCTAAGCAAGGTCTCACGACAGTCGTCTTTACGCTGCTGCCGATGCTAATGCTGTCGTCGTCCCTTGATGCCAAGCGCCGCCTGTCGGACGCGCAGGTCAAGCAGCGGATCATCCGCGCCTCGATCGATGACTATCCCGGCAACTGCCCGTGCCCGTACAACAGCGCTCGCAACGGCTCCCGCTGCGGCGGACGAAGCGCGTGGAGCCGGGCGGGCGGCTACGCGCCGGTATGCTACGCCAACGAGGTCAGCCGAGCTGACGTGCGTGGGTGGCGGACGAACCGCTAGCTGGCGGCCATTGCCGGGAAATCGCCAGACGCGCATGATTGCCTTGATGCTCCGCTGGTCAGCCCTGCTGCTTCCCGCCGCGCTGATCGCCGCCCCGGCCGCCGCGCGCACGCCATGCCCGACGTTCTTCGCGGGCGGCACCGAGCCGCGTCTCATCAACGCCCGCCTGGAGGCGTCCACCCACGTGCTGTGCTACCGCGCCTTCGCCGTGCTGCACTCGGGCGTGACGCGCACCCCGCTATGGTCCGCCGAGCGCCTGACCCGCGCGTTGGTCGAGGCGGCACAGCGCCGCGACGTGCGCGACAACGGCTACCACGCGGAGGACAGGTTGCCGTCCCCCGAACGCGCCGAACTGGCCGACTATCGAGGCTCGGGCTACGACCGCGGCCATATGGCGCCGTCCGGCGACACCGGCGACGCCGCTTCCGACAAAGAGACCTTCAGCCTCGCCAACATGGTGCCGCAGCTGGGCGTCCTGAACCGCAACGGCTGGTCCCGCCTCGAAGCCTACGTCCGCAGCCTGACCCTCAGGCTGGGCGAGGCCTACGTCGTCACGGGGCCGCTCTACGAGGGGGCCAGCCTCAAGCGGATCGGCGGACGCGTGCTGGTGCCGTCGTCGACGTGGAAGGCGGTGTGGGTGCCGGGCCAGGGGGCGGGCGCGTGGATCGCCACCAACGCCGCGGCCCCCAGATGGCAAGTGGTGTCGGTGGCGCAGCTGACCGCCAGGACGGGCATTGACCCGTTCCCGACGCTCGACGCTGCGACCAGGACCAGGGTCCCGGCGTTCCCCAGCTTCGGCGGCACCGAACGCCGATCGCGCAGGAGGTGAGCATGAAGCCGTTCCAGGACGACAAGGGGTCCCTGTCCATCGGCGACCTGACGGCCGAGAACGGCACGGGCGTCGTCGCGCTGTCGGGCAGCGTGGAGATCACGCGCGACAAGGTGGGGCTCAAGCGCGCGCAGGCGCTGAAGGCGCTGGCCGACGCGTTGGTGGCCCAGCTGGAGGATGGCGACCTGCCGGACAAGGCGGCGCAAGACACCAAGCCAGCCGACGAGGTCGCCAACCCGTTCGCCTGATCCGATGGCCGACGATCCGTTGAGCGCGAAGGGTATAGGCGCCGAGCCTGCTATCGCGCGATGGGAACTATGGAGTGTGGCGACCATGCTGGTGGCGGCCCGCGGGGACGGGGCCGAAGCGCATGCGCAAGCCCAGCTACAGGACGCGGAAGCGCGGGATCACGAGGGCGACACCGTCGTCTGGCGGGGCGTGCTGACGCAGCTGGACAAGATACGGCACGGAACCTGACGCGGCGCGCGGACGCTTCCTACGTCCGAGGGAGTGAACGACATGGCCAATCTACTGGGCGCGCTGATCGGCGCCGCGATCGACCGGCAGGACGGGGACAGCGGCATCAAGGGCGCGATCGTCGGCACCGTGGTGGAGAGTGCCATCCGCGGTCTGGCGCCCATCGTAGCCACCTACGCTCTGGGCTGGGCGGTGCAGTACGGCATCCGCAAGGGCTGGCAGGCCGTCGTCGGCGACGATCCCGTCGATGTGGATGCGGGGCGGCTGCGGCCCAGTGGTAGATCGTAGACCTACCCTCGGTCCATGCTGATCCCGTGGGGGATAGGAACTATGGTGCCGATCACGTAAGTTGATGGGATCAGTCCTCGACTGCGTCACCGATTCGAGGAGACATGCGTGACGGGATTGTTTGGTTCGGTCGGTCTCGGCGGCAACAACCGTGCCAGCGACGTGCTTAAGGTACAGGAGGCGCTGAAGGATCAGGGCGTGTCCGCCGGCCCCCTCGACGGCATCTGCGGGCGACGGACGATCGCCGCGATAGAACGCTTCCAGGCGGGCTTCCTCCATAGGCCCGATGGCAGGGTCGACTTGAACGGCCCGACACGGAGACGACTGGATCATGCGCACGCGCGGTCGGCACAGCGAAGTCCGCCCCCGTCCCAACGACCAATAGGTCAAGCCCGAATCTCGATGCCGGTTCACCGTGCCGACGGTACCGAGACGCCCGCCCCCAGGCTTCCGGCGGCTGCCGCCTACTGGCGGCAGGACACACCTCTGCCCGCCCCGGGAACCGTCAACCGCGGTGTCCTGTCTCCGTCCAGCGCCGAGCAGGTGGCCCGCTTCGGCGGCATGCCGAGCAGCCGCATGAGCCAGAAGGACGGCCCGATCACCAATCCGACCCTGTTGGCCATGATCGCCACCGAGGATGTCGGCCCCTTCCGGGCCACCGGCCTGCGGATGGCGCTGGCGAGCCTGCGCTCCATCTTCGCCGAGGTGCGGCGCGAGCTTCCCGATCTGCATCCCCTGATAGAAACTGCCGGCATGAAGGTGAACAGACTGCAGCGCGGCAGCACGACCAAGGTATCGAATCACGCGTGGGGGTCGGCGATCGATCTGAAGATCGCGGGGAAGCTGGTGCCTTTCGGCGCGCCGAACTCGATACGGGGCATCGACGCGCTCGTGCCCTACTTCAACCGCGCCGGCTGGTACTGGGGCGGGGGGTACAGGCGCGCGCGTGCCGACGCCATGCACTTCGAATGCGGAAGCGAGATGCTGAGGATGGCCCGATGATCCGTACGTGCATCACGATCCTGACGGTCCTGTCCATCGGTGGATCGACCGCCGTCGCGGCGCCGGCCGGCTGCCGTTGGAGCATACCGGCAGAAATCGTTCAGAGGCCGACCCGCTGGCTCGGCACCTGTCGCTCAGGGGCGGCGGACGGCCTGGGAATCCTGCGGGCGGGAAGCCGCGAGCCCTACGACTTCTTCCTGGGGCGGATGGTACATGGCCGGCCCCGCGACGGGATCATGATCGGACACGGCACCGAGTGGCTGGCGGCGCATGGGTTCGACCGCAGCGGAGCCATCAGCCCTTCCCCTGAAGTTGAGGCGAGCGACTTCGAGGCGCTCTTCACTCGTGGCGGCGCCGCTGCGGACGCCGTGGCGCGACAGATGGAGGCGTCCGGGAACAAGGCGTCGGCGCGCTACTATCGAGCGCTTGCCGAGCGGGTGCGCAAGGCCGTTCCGGAATAGCACTTGAGCCGGCATGACACATCCGCCCGTGTCGTCTGGACCGGTGAGCCAGACGCAAGGGTCGACTGGCCGACGACGCCCCTGCAACTGCGCTACGCCGAGGCCAATGCGATCCTGCGCTGGAAAGGTGACGCCGCCCCGGTGTACGTCGTCGAACGGATCGGCGCGCTCGCTACGGCAGGCGACGCGGCGGGGGTGGAGCGGTTCAGGGAGATCGCGCGATGCATGGCGGACCTGGTGGGCGTCGACGGGGCGACGCGCCAATGACCGAGTGGCAGCGGTTCGAGGCGGTGGGGCTAGCCGTCGTGCTGGTCGCTGCCGCGATAGCCGGCGTCGCCGGCCTCCTCAGTTGAAAAGAAATCGTGACCGCACCACGGCGGCCGATGGCTCTCCATGTTCTTCGAGATGCAGGCGCGCCCGATCAAGGCAGATGCCGGCATCCAGTTCGCCCAGTTCGTCCGCCAAGCGGAGCAAATCGATCACGCCGGCCAGTAGCCGTGTCTTTTCGTCCGCCATTTCCAGGCTCTAAGCATCGCATTGTAGCGAGGGGCAACCGCTAAGGGGTCCCGGAAGGGGACGTGCGAGCGCTTGGGGACGGACAAGGGGCTGACGCCTACCGAATGGGCCTGCATCCAGCGCGCCGCCAAGGGCCTGTCCCGCGGCGAGATCGCCGCCGAGATGGACGTCTCGAAAGAGACGGTGAAGGGCCACCTTGCCAGCGTCTACCGCAAGACGGGCACCGGCAGCGCGAGGGAGGCCGCCCGCTCCTTGGGTCTGCTGCCGCCCCTGGATAAGCACCCCCCGCGGCGGGGGATCACCCGTCACGGGCCGCTCCCCGGCCTGCCGCCCGCCCCTAAACCGGACCTGCCGGACGATCCGCCATCGGATACCGGCCAGCCGGACGTGGTCCGGGAGTTGCCGACCCCGTTCGTGCCTTTCCCGACCACGCCCGCGCCGCCACCGTCAGCGGAGCGACATCATGACCTGACCACCCCCATTGTGCTTCAAGGCTATCTTGCTGCCCTGGCCATCATCGGCATGCTGGTGCTGCTGTCCCCGTATCTGGAACGGCCCTTCAAGCTGCTGGCGACCCTTTTCCGACCCATCTTCGTACATAGCTGGAGCTGGTAGTGGCTCCGGTAAGGAGCCCTCATGTCCCATCCAATCCTGCCCGCCATCCTCGTTGCCGGTCCCGAACTGCTAGCGGCCGAGCGGGCGTCCGAGGAAGCCGTCATTCGCGGCGCCAAGTTCATCATCGCCGTGACCGAACAGCGTCGCCAGAAGAACCTGCCGCTCGATACCGCATGTGACGAGACGATCCAGGCGAGCCAGGCGCTTACGTCGGCTGTGATCGCTCACGCAGCCTACCTGCGCTCCCACCAAGCCTACGCGACCATGCTGCCGCTGGGCTACGGATTGGACTGCCCCTGCTCGACGGAGGAAAAGCGAGAGCGCGGCAGCCTGACGGTCGTCTCCGACGCCGTCGCGGCGTAAGTCGAATTGACCGGGTCGGTTCTATTGCCGATCCGGTCCACATGGCTGCCGTCCTTCTCGTTTGGTTGATGATCGCGGCCACCGTCGTAGGGGGCGTCGTCTCAGCGCAGCGGCCTGAACGGGCGGCGGCCTTTCTCTTCGCTCTGGCGGCAGTTCTTACGCCCGCCGTCGCCACGGACTTCGACCACCGATGGAACACGGCCGAGATCGGTCCCCTAGTCGTCGACGCGGTGTTGGTCCTGTGCCTGCTGGCACTGGCGGGTCGGGCGGGCCGTCGATGGCTGATCTGGTCGGCGGCGGTACAGACCATCTCCACGATCGCGCACGTGGCCCGGTTCCTGGACGATGGCTTCGACCGCTACGCCTACTCGTTGATGGCTGGCGCCAGCGCACCTGTCACGCAGGTCATGCTGATGTGGGCCATGTGGCATTATCCGCCGGAACGGCATGCGAAGACCATCTGACATTCATTCTCGGCTCCCGGCGGGATTTGGCCGCAAAACTCATCGGTGAGTTCGGCTCGTTAAATGAGGTCGTTGCGGCGTCGGCGCGCGATATTGCCCGATGTGCGGGGGATCCATCCGTAGCGGATATCATCTCCCGGTTTCGGGCCCTGATGCTCCATGTCCTGCGGCAGCCCGTCTCAGAACGGCCTATCCTGTCGAACTGGCAGGCGCTGCTCGACTATCTTCAAGCCGACATCGGCGGCCATCGGGTGGAGCAGTTCCGCGTCCTTCACCTCAACACGCGCAATGTTCTGATTCGCGACGATCTGATGGCGCGGGGAACGGTAGACGAGGCCCCCGTCTACGTCCGCGAGGTCTTGCATAGGGCAATGGACCTGGGATCAACGGCGCTGATCCTCATCCACAACCATCCGTCCGGCGACCCGACGCCCAGTGGTTCTGACGTAGCGCTGACCAAGAAGATCATGGCGGCGGCGGCACCGCTGGGCATCACGGTCCACGACCACCTCGTGATCGCGTCTGGAGGCCACGTCAGCCTTCGCGCACGGGGATTGCTCTGAAATGAGGCCGAACGTCGATCGGCGAGCGCGATCCTGGCAGGCGGACGTCAGTGGCATGCGAGAAATCTTGCGTACACTCGATGATTACGCGCTTGGTATGGTTATCGACAGCGCCATTGATCTGCTGGACGAGAGGGCCGGCGATACAGACCTGGAACGGGAGCCACCCGAGCCGGATGGTGACGAATGGGACATAGCCTATTCGGAATGGACGCCCTGAACTGGTTTTGAGAACAAATAGGGTACAAAGGAGGCGGCGGCAGCGATACGATCTCGTTCGACTCGGAGGGAGAGCACAGATGTCGGATGAGGACGCTGGCGAGCCGTTCGGACGCTGGCTGCTGGCGCAGAAGAGCCGGGGCGACTGGATAGACGACTTGGCAGCGCAGGCGCGTGCCGATCGCGGCTTCCCCCGCAACGGCGACCCGAAGGCCGTGCGTACGCGCATGGCGGCCAACGGTGCGGACGGCGACACCGTCGAGCAGTTGGAGGATGCCGAGCGGGCGTGGCGATCGCTGTGAGCATCCTGGCGCTGTCCGGTCGGCGAGCGATGGGTCTGCCGCGCGAGACGTCGCACTGGGAAGCGCCCGCCGATGCCGGGAACCCGTCGCACCGCGGCGGAGAGCTCGTCTGCCGCGGTGGAAGCGCGGCTCTGCGATCGACTCGCCGCTGGCGAGGGGCTGGTCCAACGCGAGACGTTTTCCCTCAGTCTGGGAAAACCGTTGTTCACGGCGTGGAGTGCGGCGGCTATAACCGTCGCTCCAAGAGGGGGGTCTTCAATGCTCAAGTGTCTATTATTGGCGGGCGGTGCTATTCTCGGGTTGGCAACGAGCCCGGCTGCGGCGGCTCCGCTGCTGGTGAGTTATGCGCCGGCACCAGGTACGGACAGTGCGTTCAGCTTCGAAATCGACAGCAACCCCTCAGTTACGGCGGCATCCGCCGGCGCTTTCACGGCGCCGGCCACCAATGGCACGGGTGCTGCGGCTACGATCGTGTCAGCGCGTTTCTACTCGGCAGGCGGTGGCGGCTTTAATCTGTTCGGCAGTGGGGGCTTTCTGTTCGGCTACCTTGGTCCCCAGCTCTTCTCGGGATCGGGAACTGCTCCCACGATCCTGACGGGCACGTTCGCTCTCACCAGCGCGGACATCGGCCGCGTGGGAAGCGGTGCTCTGACGATCAGTGCAGCGACGGCGGCAGTGCCCGAGCCGGCCACCTGGGGTCTGATGCTCGTCGGCTTCGGCGTGGTCGGCACTGGGCTACGTGCGCGTCGTCGCTCAATTACTTTCTCGGCCGCCTGATCTTCCATATCAGGAAGGTACGGGGCCGCTGTCCTTCCGGGGGCAGCGGCCCTTCTTCGTTACGGACATACCGGAGTAATCGCCCATTGACGTTTCGAGGCCGATATAGTCCTTTCCCGCCGCGGTCAGGGGGAACGCGAACGGGGGAGGTTTCATGATCAAGACGATGAGCGCGCTCGGCTGCGCGCTGTTCCTGGCATCCACAGCGCAAGCCCAGACGGCGCCCGCACCGGCGGCGGTGCCGGCCGTACAGCAGATGTAGGTGGCCGCGCCCATCGTGTCGACGCTGCCCAACGGCGTGGCGGTGCTGCGTACGGGGACGGAGGTACCGCTGCGACTGCTGGAAGAGTTGACCACCAAGGGGAAGAAGCTGCGCGTCGGCCAGCGCTTTCGCATGGAGGTGTCCGAGCCCGTCGTGGTCCAGGGCGTGCCCGTGATCCCGGCCGGCAGCCCGGCGGTGGGCGAAATCACCGACGTGCGTAACAAGGGCATGTGGGGTAAGTCCGGCCACCTCGGTGCCCGCATCCTCTACGCTACCGTCAACGGCCGCCAGATCCGCATGTCGGGCGCCTTCGACGACAAGGGCAAGGCAGGGGGCGTCGGTGCCGTTGCCACGTCGGCCGTCGTGTTCTTGCCGGCGGGCTTCTTCATGACCGGCACGTCGGCCAAGGTGCCGATGGGTGCACCCGTGAAGGGCTTCGTGGACGAGGACGTGCCGCTCAACTTCGCCGCCGCCGCAGGGCCGATACCGCTCAACGTCGGGACGCCGATCGCGCCGGTCGCGCAACCGACGCTGACGCCTGCCGCGGCGGCGAAGTAGGCCCTTATAGGAGTGCCAGGGGCGGGGACGCAGACAAGGTCGCCCCCGCCCCGTGACCCGCGCTTGTCTCAACTGCATGAGGCGATTGTACCATGCCGTGCGGACTTGGGCGCACGCCGAATGTCGCGGACCACCGTGCATCGTGCCGTCGTGAGCGTCGGTGGCGGAACCAGCAGCATCGCAGTCCCGCGTACTGGTTGAGGCCCGGGTCCGCAGAGGCAGGCGAGCGACGCTGGCGTGCTGTCAGTCTCCCACCGGAATGGATGACCATCGTTTCCCCGGACGGCTTCATTCTACGGATCGATCTCGGCCGGACGCTCGCCGTCTGGCCGAACCCGGGCGGGCGCCTGGGCGGTCGCGAGTGCCTCCCGGAGCACCAGTTCTGACGTGACGGACCCAGTCAGATGCGAACCGTTCGGCAAGTCGCCGGGTGGGGGGCATCTTGGATGGACAAGCGGCGACGGCCTGTGCCACCCACGGACCGCATCCTGCGAGCGGTCGCGCGGCTGTACCATGGCCGGCGGCGAGGGTGACGGTTGCGGCCCGAGTGACGTCGTTCGTTGATCACTTCAAGTACAACTGGAAGCCCAGTTGTTGTCTGGATTGTTCGAAGTCGGCCGAATGACGCCATTGGGTACAGCGTAGACCGCCCACCCGCTGCTGCCGCCGTTCTGCGCGTAGCATGCCGTGATCGTGGGTCTGCTGGCGGCGGACGCGTCGCATCTTGCCTTGGCGGCGCCGGGGTTCGCCACGTAGGTCACCAGATCGGAACTGGATGCGCTCGGCACGTGCCTGCCTCGGGTCAGCTCACCGCAGATTGGCGTGGACGGCCGCGGAGCGGCGGGGACGGACGACGGAAAGGCGGTGACTTTCTCACGGGCGTAGTAGCGCGTGCTCTGGCCATTAGCCTGCGAAGTCATGGCCGCATGCGCGGCGAGGAGCGCGAAGGCCTTTGTGACGGTGTGCATGACGTGTTCCTACCGGCGCGGTTTGCGCTCAGCGGCAATCTAGACCCGTACCCTCACCCCATACAGCATCCCACCTAGTCAAAAATTGTCAATCTAGGTCAATGTATTGCACAAGGAGATGTTCGCAAGCGATGTCGTCGTTAGGGGCGGACGGGTCGTTTGCCAGATGATCCAACCGCCCGTTCCAAACCCCCGTACGTCTCGCTACCCGCCCCCGCCGTGGTATGCCGATGCTACGACCGGTCCGCCAGCAGCCTGCGGCGGTGGGCGATGCGCGCCGTGATGCTGTACAGGGACGGCGGCTCGACGCCCGCCCTGCGGCAGCGGGCGAGTACGCGGACCCGGATCGCCAGATCGGGCTGTCTAGGGCTCAAACCCAATCAGCGGGTTGAGGTGGAGCGGCTTTCCTGGTTCAGTGTGAGTGTAGTCACGGGAGGCTGGGCATGGCGCTGTTCTGGTTGTCGGACGAAGCATGGGCAGCAATCGAGCCGCACTTGCCGAAGA
>Ga0325400_1000807_pt1 | contig 24479 bp, 22 predicted proteins | sample PopdelMetagenome_2_FD_205662 | JGI IMG/M metagenome (GOLD analysis project Ga0325400, IMG submission 205662) | Populus deltoides microbial communities from Bellville, Georgia, United States - Xylem-PdKOR-R1 | ecosystem: Host-associated > Plants > Phyllosphere > Stem > Wood/Secondary xylem...
CGGGCTACGACCTCGACCTCGTCCGCGCGATTGCCGACCGCACGTCCGTGCCGGTCGTGGCCTCGGGCGGCGTCGGCGGCCTTGACGACCTGGTCGCGGGCATCACCCGGGGCCACGCCTCCGCCGTGCTCGCCGCATCGATCTTCCATTTCGGCCAGGCGACGATCGCCGACGCGCATGCGGCGCTGACGGCGGCGGGCGTGCCGGTGCGGGGGCGATGACGGTCTGGCGTCCGGCGCGGACGATCAGGGTGAAGGCGGTCGGATTCGTCTGGCACCACGGCCGGCTGCTGCTCGGCGACGGGCGCGACGATGCCGGGCGCGTCGCCGGTGCCCGCCCCCTCGGCGGAACCGTAGAATTCGGTGAGATGTGCGAAGCCGCCTGCGCGAGTTCCGCAAGGAACTGGGCTGGGCCGCGACCGTCACCGGCGCGTTCGTCGGCATCGAAGACATCTTCGTGCACGCGGGCGCCCCAGGCCACGAACATCTGTTCGCGGCGATCTGTCGCCTGGACGATCCGGCCATCTACGCCCGCGAGCATGTCGACTATGCCGGAGAGGACGGCGCCTCCTGAGCGGCACGCTGGCGCGATCCGCTGGCCATGCCCGACGGCGTGGGCCTGTACCCGGCGGGACTGGAAGCGCTGATCCGCGACGGCACGCTCGCGCCCTAACCCGATCGCAACCTGACGCGTTCATGGAGGGGACGTGACGACCACCGCCCCGCCCCCGTCCGCCGCCCGCCAGCGGACGGCACCCGAACCGTCGGACCTCGCCCTGTTCGCGTTCGCCGTGCTGGCGCTGTGGTTCGTCCGGCGTGCGCTCCGGCGGCGTCACCGACGGGATTGACCCCGCCGCCCGTGCCCGTCACGGACAGGCGCATGGACGCGCTCGACCACCTGGAAGCCACCATCCGTGCCCGCCGCAACGCCGACCCGGACGGCAGCTACGTCGCCGCCCTGTTCGCCAAGGGTCGCGCCAAGATCGCGCAAAAGGTCGGCGAGGAGGCGGTGGAGACCGTCATCGCCGCAATGGCCGATCCCGCCAAGCTGGTGCCCGAGGCCGCCGACCTCGTCTTCCACCTGCTGGTCCTCCTCAACGCGTCGGGCGCCTCGCTGGACGACGTGCGCGCGGAACTCGTCCGGCGAGAGGGGCTGTCCGGCCATGACGAGAAGGCGTCGCGCACGCCAGCTCCCCTCTCCCTCTCGGGCGTCGCCGCCGACGACCCCGCCGCCCCCGGCCTGCCGCTCAAGCGCCTCGACTAGGGACACAGCCATGCCGATCGACGCGACCCTCCCCTATGACGACGCCAACATTTTCGCCCGCGTCCTGCGCGGCGAGATCCCGTCTCGGCGGGTGTACGAAGACGAATGGGCGTTCGCCTTTCACGACATCGCGCCCCAGGCCGCGACCCACATCCTGGTGATCCCGCGCGGCGCCTACGTCTCGTGGGACGATTTCAGCGCCCGCGCATCGGCGGAGGAGATCGCCGGCTTCGTCCGTGCGGTCGGCCATGTCGCGCGCGAGCAGGGGCTGGTCGCCCCCGGCTACCGCCTCCTCGCCAACACCGGCGCGCATGGCGGGCAGGAAGTGCCGCACCTCCACGTCCACCTGTTCGGGGGTGCCCCGCTCGGGCCGATGCTCGCGCGTTAGCTATTGCACGCGACCGTTTTGCCTCTAGGCTTTCCGCCATCGAGGATCAGGGTCGTCCGGTGCGACCAGAGGGGATTGCGAAGAATGGCGACAATGCCGCCGCGTCGGGGGGTGATCGAGCGCATGTTCGCGCGCAAGTCGATCGCCCAGGTCCAGCGCGAAACCGAGTCGAGCGAGCTGAAGCGCACGCTGGGCAAATGGAACCTGCTGCTGCTGGGGGTCGGCTGCATTATCGGTGCGGGCATCTTCGTGCGCACCGGCAGCGCCGCCGCGCTCCACGCCGGGCCGGCCGTGCTGCTCTCGTTCGTGGTCGCGGGCGTGGTCTGCGCGTTTGCGGGCCTGTGCTACGCCGAGCTGTCCTCGACGTTGCCGGTGTCGGGATCGGCCTACACCTACGGCTACACCACGCTGGGCGAGTTCGTCGCATGGACCATGGGGGCGCTGCTGCTGCTCGAATACGGGTTGGCCGCGTCGGTCGTCGCGGTCGGCTGGGGCGGCTACGTGGTCAGCCTGCTCGCCGACTTCGGGCTCCACATTCCCGCCCAGCTGACCGGCCCCGCCGGCTACACGCTGATGCGTGACGGCCAGCCGGTGCTGGTCGACGGTCAGACGGTGACCACCATCTTCAACCTGCCCGCCTTCCTGATCTGCCTCGCGCTCGCCGCGCTGCTGGTGCGCGGCGTGTCGGAATCGGCCAAGGTCAACAACGCCATCGTCGCGATCAAGGTCAGCGTGCTGGTCGCCTTCATCGTGGTCGGCGGTCTCATCGTCCTCGCCAACCTGCCGACGCTGGTCCAGGCCAACTGGACCCCGTTCATCCCGGAAGCGCAGGGCGACGGCAAATACGGTGTCGACGGCATCATGCGCGCCGCCTCCATCGTGTTCTTCGCCTATATCGGGTTCGAGGCGGTCTCCACCGCCGGGCAGGAGGCCAAGAACCCGCAAAAGGACATGCCGTTCGGCATCATCGGCTCGCTGGTGGTGTGCACGGTGATCTACATGCTGGTCGCCGCGATCATGACGCTGCTGGTGCCCTACCAGTCGCTGAACGTGCCCGATCCGGTCGCGGTGGTGGTCGACGCGTTCGGTCCGACCTGGAGCTGGCTTGCCAAGATCATCAAGGTCGGCGCGATCGTCGGCCTGACCTCGGTGGTGCTGGTGCTGATGTACGGCCAGACCCGCATCTTCTACACCATGGCGCGCGACGGGCTGCTGCCGCGCGTGTTCGCCACCGTCCACCCGCGGTTCAAGACGCCCTACATCAACACCATCCTGGTGGGCGTCATCACCGCGGTCGCTGCGGGCTTCTTCGACATCAACGTGCTCGGCGACATGACCTCGGTCGGCACGCTGGCGGCGTTCGCGATCGTCTGCCTGTCGGTGATCTACCTGCGTCGCACCGCGCCGCACCTGCCGCGCGGCTTCTCCGTGCCGCTCTACCCGGTGCTGCCGATCCTCGGCATCCTCTCGTGCGCGTACCTGATCACCACCGTGCCGTGGAACGTGCTGGTGTTCTTCCTGTGGTACATGCTGGGGGCGCTGGTGCTCTACTTCCTTTACGGGATGCGCCATTCCAACCTTCAGCACGGCGAGACGCAGGACGGCGGACCGGACATGGGCGAATATGTCGCCCCGGTGGGCAAGCAGCCCTGATCCGGATGCACCGCCGGTGAGAGAAAGGGGCCGGGAGAGCGATCTCCCGGCCCCTTTCCTATTGCCGCATCATGCCCCGCGACCGCCAGGGCCCTGCCTACAGGTCGGGTCAGGCCAGCGGTCCCGCCAGCGCCTTCAGGTCCGCGACCGGGCGCGGGCCCATGTGGCCGATGCACTCCGCCGCGCAGATCGCACCGAGCCGCAGCGACTCCTCGATTGAATGGCCCGACACCTGCCCGTGCAGGAACCCCGCCGCGAACAGGTCGCCCGCGCCGGTGGTGTCGACCACCGTTTCGACCCTCTCCGCCGGGACGGTGAACCGCTCGCCGCCCGCGATCGCGGTCGCGCCCTCCGCGCCCAGCGTCACCACCAGCAGCGGCACCCTGGCCGACAAGGTCGCGATCGCATCCTCCAGGTCGTCGGTCTCGACCAGGAACTTGGCCTCGGCGTCGTTGGCGAAGAGGACGTCGATCAGCCCGCCGTCGATCAGCTCGCGGAACGCGGCGCGGTGGCGGTCGATCACGAACTCGGCGGACAGGGTGAAGGCGACCTTGCGCCCCGCCCCGCGCGCCACGTCGATCGCCGCGCGCATCGCCGCCCGCGGCTCCTCCGGGTCCCACAGGTAGCCTTCGAGGTAGAGATACGCGCTGTCGGCGATCAGCCCGCGGTCGAGCGCTTGCGAGGGCAGGTAGTGCGACGCGCCCAGAAACGTGTTCATGGTCCGCTGCCCGTCGGGCGACACGAAGATCAGGCACCGGCCCGTGGTCGGGCTGCCGGCGCGCGCGGCGGTGTCGAAGCGGATGCCGCCCGAGCGGATGTCGTGCGCGAAGACATGGCCGAGCTGGTCGTCCGCGACCTGCCCGACGAACCCGCACCGCGATCCCAGCGCCGCCATGCCCGCGATGGTGTTGGCGGCCGATCCGCCCGACACCTCCGTCCCCGGCCCCATCTTGGCGTAGAGCGCGTCCGCCTCCTCGGGCGAGAAGACCAGCTGCATCGCGCCCTTGGTCATGCCGTTTGCGGCGATGAAGTCGTCGTCGGCGCGCGCGAGGACATCGACGATCGCGTTGCCGATCGCGGTGACGGCATAGGTCGGATTGGGGGTGGGGTCGGCCATGGAAGCTCCGGTGGGAAAAGGTCGCGCCGCTCTAGGCCCGCGTCCCCGCGGTTGCCAGTCCCGCGCCGTGCGGGCAGGCTGCCGGCGATGCTCCGTGCGCTCGCCCTCTCGCTCCGCCAGCTGCCCGACCGCGCGATCCTCGCCGTGCTGGCCAAGTCGCTGGGCGTGACGCTCGCGATCTTCGCGTTGCTCGGAACGACGCTCTACTTCGGGCTGGTCGCGCTGATCGACGCGGTCGCGGGTCGGCGCGACGGCACCGGCATCCTGGTGGTCACCGCGCTGGCGATCGGCCTCCTGGCGATGTGGCTCCTCTTCCGCGTCGTCGGCATCGCGGTAATGGGGCTGTTCGCCGACGACGTCGTCCACGCGGTTGAGGCGCGCCACTATCCCGACGCGCTCAAGGCTGCCCGCCCCGTTCCCTTTCGCCGCGGTCTCGCGATGGGGATCGGATCGGCCATGCGGGCGACGCTGTGGAACCTCCTCGCGCTGCCGCTCTACCTCGCCCTGCTCGCCACCGGCGTCGGCGCCCCCATCCTGTTCTTCGCAATCAACGCGTTGCTCCTCGGCCGCGACCTGAGTGACATGGTCGCAGCGCGTCACCTCGCCGACCTTCGCGCATGGCGGCAACGCACCCGCGGGCGGGGCACGCTGGGGCTTGTCAGCGCCGGGCTGTTCGTGGTTCCGGGGATCAACCTCCTCGCGCCGGTGATCGGCGCGGCGATGGCGACCCACTGGTTCCACACCCGATCGTCCGAGAAGAGGCCGCGTTGAAGAAGATCGCCTTCCTCCTGCCCTTGGCGGCGGGGGCCTGCGCCGCCCCCGCCGTCCGCGCGCCGGTCGGCCGCGTCGTCCAGACCTACCCTAGTGTCGGGCTCGAACGGATCCTGGGCCAGAACGCCGCCGGCCTAGTGCAGCTGTTCGGCCAGCCCGACGCCGACGTGAGGGAGGGCACCGCGAGGAAGCTCCAGTTCGCCGGTCCGATCTGCGTCCTAGACGCGTACCTTTATCCTAAGGCCACCGGTGGAGCGGGGGCCGAACCCCACGTCACCTATCTCGACACCCGCGAGCCCGACGGCAGCAGCATCGACCGCGCCAGTTGCGTCGCGGCGCTGACCCGGCGGGAGGGAGGCAGGTAGGTAAAGGTCGGCTCGGAGGAGGCGCGGAGGAAAAGTATATCGCGCGAAGACGCAAAGACGCAAAGGTCTTGCACTTGCCGCGCGGTGACCCTCATCATCAAGCCGGGTGATGATCAAGGTGCCCTTCCGCACACGGGCCCTCTTCGCATCTCAGCGTCTTCGCGCGAACGCACTTTCTTCTTCTCTGCGCCTCGCGCCTCCCCTGAGCCACTCTTCTCCAGCCGCCCCAGCGCCCACCGCGCCGCATCGCGAACCACCTCATCCGCATCGTCGAGCAGCCGCGCCAGAGCCGGCACCAGCGCCACGTCGCCGCTGTTGCCCGCCGCCACCGCCGCATTGCGCACCATCCGGTCGCGCCCGATCCGCTTGATCGGCGATCCCGCGAATACCTGCCGGAACCCCGCATCGTCCAGCCCGAGGAGGTCGCCCAGCTCCGGCGCCGCCAGCTCCGCCCGCGGCAGGAATGCCCGGTTCGCGCCCGCTGCCGCGGCGAACTTGTTCCACGGGCACACCGCCAGGCAGTCGTCGCACCCGTAGATGCGGTTGCCGATCGCCGCCCGGAACTCGACCGGGATCGGTCCGCGATGCTCGATGGTCAGGTACGATATGCACCGCCCCGCATCGAGCCGGTAAGGCGAAGGGAACGCGTCGGTCGGGCACGCCCGCTGGCACGCGTCGCAGCTGCCGCAACTGTCCCGCCCCGCGCGGTTCGGCTCCAGCGCCAGCGTCGTGTAGATCGCCCCCAGGAACAGCCACGAGCCGTGCTCACGGCTGACGAGATTGGTGTGCTTCCCCTGCCATCCCATTCCCGCCGCCTCGGCGAGTGGCTTCTCCATCACCGGCGCGGTATCGACGAAGACCTTGAGGTCACCCGCCGCCTGCCCCGCCAGCCATCGCCCCAACGCCTTGAGCTGGCGCTTCACCACGTCGTGATAGTCGCCGCCCTGGGCATAGACCGACACCCGCCCGCGGTTCCCCTCCCCCGCCAGCGCCAGCGGATCGGCCTTGGGCGCGTAGCTCATCCCCAGCGAGATAACGCTGCGCACCTCGGGCCACAGCCCCGCGGGGGATCCCCGATGATGCTCCCGCTCCGCCATCCAGATCATCGACGCGTGGCGCCCCTCCGCCAGCCACTGGCGCAGCCGCTCGGCCGACCGCGGCGCGGCGCCCGCGTCGGCGATCCCGCACGCGGCGAAGCCCAGCCGCGTCGCTTCCGCCCTGATCCGGTCTTCGAGCTTGTCTTGGCGCACGCCTGCCCGCTACCACGATCACGACCAGAGGGGTTCGCGATTTTGACTCAGGATTTGGCGGTGACCGCCACCGGCCTCGTTAAGCGCTTCGGCGATCGGCAGGTGGTGGACGGGGTGGACCTGGCTGTGCCCCGGGGCGCCATCTACGGCGTGCTCGGCCCCAACGGCGCGGGCAAGACCACGACGCTGCGGATGCTGCTCGGCATCATTGAGCCCGACGTCGGCACGCGCACCCTGCTCGGCCACGACGTGCCGCGCGACGCGGGCGACCGGGTCGGCTACCTGCCGGAGGAACGCGGGCTCTACCCCGGCATGAAGGCGCGCGACGCGATCGCTTTCATGGGCGCGCTCAGGGGCCTCGACTGGCGCACCGGCCGCACCCGCGCCGCCGAGATGATGGAGGCCGCCGGGCTCGGCCAAGCGGCCACCGAGAAGATCAGGAAGCTGTCCAAGGGCATGGCGCAGCTCGTCCAGCTGCTGGGCAGCGTCGTCCACCGCCCCGACCTCCTCGTCCTCGACGAGCCCTTCTCAGGTCTCGACCCGGTCAACCAGGAGAAGCTGGAGGCGCTGATCCTCGCCGAGCGCGATCGCGGCGCGACCGTGCTCTTCTCCACCCACATCATGGCCCATGCCGAGCGGCTGTGCGACCGCATCGCGATCATCGCCGGCGGCAAGCGCCGGTTCGAGGGCACGGTGGACGACGCCCGCGCGACCCTGCCCGAACGGGTCCGCTATCGCCCCACCCACCCCGGCCCCGCCGTCGCCGCGCTGCTGCCCGCCGACGCCGTCGCCGATGATCAGACCTGGCGGTTCGAGCTGCCGCCCGAGGGCATCGAGCCGCTGCTCGTCCGCCTGATCGACGCGGGCCACGGCATCGCCGGCCTGTCGATCGAGCGCCCCGGCCTCCACGACGCCTTCGTCCGCATCGTCGGTCGGGACGCAGTTAAGGGCGCCGCGACCAACCGCAAGGCCGCGGAGTTGAACGCATGACCCGCTTCCGCCGCCGGCTCCGCCAGACGCTCACCGTCGCTCGCCGCGACTTCGTCGCCACCGTCTATACCCCGATCTTCCTCGTCTTCCTGCTCGCCCCCGCGCTGATGGCCAGCTTCAGCGCGATCGGCGGGATGGGCGCGGCGAGCGTCGCGTCGTCCGGCCGCGAGAAGGCGCGGGTCGTCGCGATCGTCGCAGATGACCTCGCGCGCCCGATGGCGCAGGCGGACACCCGCCTGCGTGCGGTGTTCCGTCGCGACGACGCGCCCCCCGCGCTCGCCACCGTCCGGCCCGCGGGCGATCCGCGCGCGCAGGCGGAGGACCTGTTCTCCGCCAGGGACATGGACGTGTCGGTGGTGATGTTCGGGCCGCTCACCCGTCCCCACATCCTCCACACGCGCCGCTATACCCGCTCGGCCGACTATATGGGCGTCCTCGCCGCGGAGACGCTCGCCGACCATGCGCTCGGCGCTGCACGTCCGCGGGTGGAGCCGGTCAAGCTCGTGACCGACGCCGCCCGCCAGAGCCGCGGCGGCCGCAACCAGTCTGCCTTTCTCGCGGTTTTGGGCATTTTCTTTCTGACCCTCTTCCTCTCCACGCAACTGCTCGGCGCCATCGCCGAGGAGCGCAATAGCAAGGTGATCGAGGTCCTCGCCGCCGCGGTCCCGCTCGAAAGCGTATTCCTCGGCAAGCTGCTCGGCATGTTCGGGGTGGCGGTGCTGTTCGTCGGCTTCTGGGGGGCGATCGTGGGGAAGCTCGGCACCCTTCTTCCCGCCGATGCAGCCACCGCCTTCGGGGAGCTTGCACCCGCCATCGGTGCGGGCCCCTTCGCGCTTCTGTTCGCGGCCTACTTCGCCATGGCGTATCTTCTCCTCGGCGCGGTATTTCTCGGGGTCGGGGCGCAGGCGTCGACCATGCGCGAGATCCAGCTCCTCTCGTTGCCGGTAACGATCGTCCAGGTCGCGATGTTCGGCCTGTCGGCGGCGGCGGTGGCCAGCCCGGGCGGCTGGCTCGCGATCGCGGCGGAGGTCTTCCCCCTTTCCTCGCCCTTCGCGATGGCGGGGCATGCGGCGAACAGTCCCGATCTGTGGCCGCACCTCCTTGCGCTCGCCTGGCAAGCACTTTGGGTGGGGCTGTTCGTGACGATCGGCGCACGCGCCTTCCGCCGCGGCGTTCTCCAGTCGGGCAGCGCGCGGCCCCGGCGGCGGGGCAAGGCGGCCGCCTGACCGAGCGTCCGGCAACGCGCACGTGGCGCGCCGCCCGGCGTCGGGGCTGTCCGACAAGCGCGATTGCCGCCGCGTCATCGTCCGACCCATCGCTCTTCGACATGGCCGCACAATCGGGTCCGCAGCGCGACGGATGGCCCCGGCCCTTTGCACCGCGGCACCGGAGGGCGGACGTCGACACCGCTAAAACTTTATTACTCGAAATCGGTGCCACACCTCCCATATCGGGATCATGACCGATCCTGCTCCCCGCCGCTCGATCCTCTCCGCGCTCGGACTGGGCGCACTCGGTGCCGCGCTCTGGGCCCGCCGTCCCGCCCCGGCCGAAGCGGCCGAGCGCTTCGCTGTCGCCAAGCCGGATGCCGAGTGGCGCCGCCTGCTCGGCTCCGAGGCCTATGACGTCTTGCGTCACGAAGGGACCGAACGGCCCGGCTCCTCGCCCCTAAATGCCGAGCATCGCGCCGGCACCTTCACGTGCAAGGGCTGTGCGCACCCCCTCTTCTCGTCGAAAACCAAGTTTGAGAGCGGTACCGGCTGGCCAAGTTTCTGGGCGCCGCTGAGCGGGGCGGTCGGCACATCCACCGACCGGTCGATGTTCATGGCCCGGACGGAGGTCCATTGCGCCCGTTGCGGCGGCCATCTCGGCCATGTCTTCGACGACGGGCCCAAGCCGACCGGCAAGCGCTACTGCATGAATGGGGTGGCGATGACCTTTCGGGCGGCTTAGCGTCCCTGCCAGTCAGATCGGCGGGACGTCTCGCCACGTCGCGGTGAGCCTTGTGCAATCGTGTCTAGTGCTTGCCAATCATATCGAGCGAAGCAGAGACAGGACGTTCCACGGTCCTACGAAGCCGTCCCCTCTTCCACCGCTGCCAGCTCCACCGCCGCATCCTTGCCTGAATAGATGAATCCCTTGGTCGGGTAGGCGGAGGTCCCCAGCCCTGCCTGTGGCGCGTACCATACCTTGACCTGGCTCCAGTCGCCCGCCGCCGACACGTCCACCGCGCGGACGTTGTTCTCGACCCCGCCGCGCCTCGACCAGTTTGCATGCGTCAGCAGCACCTCGCGCGCCGACACGATCTTGCTGACCATCGCGACATGGCCGACGCGCATCCGCCTTGTCGCCTCGAACGCCAGCACCGACCCGACCTTGGGGACGCTGCCCCTCAGGTACCGGCCCGCCGCCTGGGCCCACCAGGTGTTCGCGTTGCCGCGGATCGCGATGCCCGAGATCATCCGCGCGAACGGCGCGCATTGCCAAAATTGGGCCTGAGCCGGCGTGATCGTCGCCAGGCCGAGCGACGCCACAAGCGCCGACCGCGCCGCAAACTTCTTCAAAACCATTTGGGAAACCCCCCGGTCTCGCGTTGTCGCAGGTCCGGTACGAAGCGCGTGAAAGAATGCAAAGACGCGCCGGAACTTTATGGGACGAACGGTGTTTCGGTACCGACGACCTGCTCTTTGGTTGGCTCGTGCACCGCTGGCGGCACGATTGACCGATCACTGCGGCGAACGGGCGCTAGTGTGGTGCGATTTGGAGTCAGCTACGCAGCGCGATGCTGACCGCGACGATCGCGACCGCCACCGCGAGCAACTGCACGCCCGGCCAGTCGATCATACCGATTTGATCGGGGTCGACGCGGTGCCGTCGGCGGCGGTCCGCGAAACCGGCCCCGACCGCCACGCTGCCCATGCATCCGGCAAGTTCCCACCAGAGGATCATGGAACGAGCCGGTCGACCTTGGCCTGGAGCTCGGCCAGCGTGGCGCGCAGCTGGGCGATCTCCTCGTCCTTGGTCGTGGCGGTCGTGCCGGCCGGAGGCGTGGCCGTTGCCGCCGTGGGCTTGAACGCACCCGCCGCGGCCTCGAGCATCGCCATGTTGCGCTTGGCCATCTCAGCGAAAGGCGAATGGGCGAACGCTCCTTCCACCGCCGACCGGAACTCGCGCTGGTTGCGGCTGAAGCTTTCCATGGATGCTTCCAGGTAGCCGGGCACCATCGCCTGCATCGAATCACCGTACATGGCGATGAGCTGGCGCAGGAAGCTGACCGGCAACATGGTCTGCCCCCGGCTCTCCTCCTCCATGATAATCTGGGTGAGGACGTTGTGGGTGATGTCGTCCTCGGTCCGGGCGTCCACGACCTTGAAGTCGCGCCCCGCCCTGGTCATCGCCGCAAGATGTTCCAGTGTGATGTAGGACGAGCTCTCGGTATTGTAGAGCCGGCGGTTGGCATATTTCTTGACGATCACCGGACCGTCGCTCGCCTGCTTCTTCATCGTCGATCCCCTGCCAGCCCCCCCGGGATGGTAGCCACGCCCACGCCGCGCTGCAACATGGCGCCGCCGCGATGCACGATCGTGTCGTTCGGTAGCCGTAAATGACCGGTATGTGACAGAATCGACACACACCTTGTTAAATCAGGTGAATGACACATGAACCGTGCTTGCGCCGACATGGCCGTTGCGGTTCTTTGAAGTCCGAGCGCCGCAACAATGCGCCGAAGGAAAAAGGGGTCTCCGATGCGTTCTGCAATGTTCCTTGCCGCCACCGCGCTGACCGGGGCGATCTTCCTCGCACCCGCAGCGATGGCGCAGTCGACGGCGACGACGAGCAATCCGCCAGCCGCCAGCGAGAATCCCGAGCTTCAGGATCAGACCGGGGTACGACCGGAGCGGGAAGCGCGCGACACGGCGAACACCACCGACGATACCGCCATCGTCGTCACCGGATCGCGCCTGGCGCGTCCCGCGATCGAGTCGCCAGTGCCGATCACCAGCATCACCGCAGACGAGCTGCTCGCGGGGTCCAACCAGTTCATCGGCGACCAGCTGAACGACCTGCCGGCGCTGCGCGCGACCTACAGCCAGGCCAACTCCACCCGTTTCATCGGTACCACCGGCCTCAACCTGCTCGACCTGCGCGGCCTGGGCGTCAGCCGCACCCTGGTGCTGGTCAACGGCCGGCGGCACGTTCCGTCGCTGCCCGGCGGCTCGCTGATCGACACCAACACCATCCCCAATGATCTGCTCGACCGGACGGACATCGTCACGGGCGGCAACTCGGCCGTTTACGGCTCGGACGCGATCGCGGGCGTGGTCAACTTCGTCCTCAAGCAGGATTTTGACGGTCTGCGCCTAAACGGCCAGGGGTCGGTGTCGCAGTACGGCGACCGTGGCAACGCCTACCTCAGCGGCGTCTTCGGCAAGAATTTCGACGAGGGTCGCGGCAACATGGCCGTGGCGGTCGAGTACAGCCATGCTGGTGCGATCTACTATCGCGACCGAGATTTCGAGACCGGTGCGTATAGCGGTCGCAACCAGTTCAACGGCGTCGACAACACCGCCGACGACGGCGCGACCGGATCGGACGGGATCGTCGACAACGCGTTCTTCCGCGGCGTCCGCAACGGCACCATCTCCACCGGCGGCATCCTCAACGCCGTTTGCGTGATCGGCACGATCCAGACCACCGCCACCAGGACCTGCCGGCCCTCCACTTCCGAGTTCGTCCGCTATTACGGCCGCAATCAAAGTCAGGCCAACAACACCGCTTATCTCGGCCAGCGCTACGGCTTCGACGAGAGCGGCAATCTGGTGCTCAGCAATCCGACGATCGATTTCCGCGACCTGACCGGCACCGGCACCAACACGGTCGGCGGTCTTGGATCAACCCTCTACGAGACCGGACAGATCATCCCGCGCTCGGACCGCATCTCGTTCAACGCGCTCGGTCACTACGACTTCTCCGATGCCTTCACGGTCTATTACGAGGGCAAGTACGTCAACATCTACCAAAACCAGGAGGGACAGCCGAGCTTCTTCCAGAACGGGGTGATCGCGCTTAACGGGGCGAACGCGCCGCTGACGCGCTGCAACAACCCCTATCTGACCGCCGCCAATCTCGCGACGCTCCAGTCGATCGGCTACTGCGCCGCCGGTGCGACGTCCACCGCCACCATCCCGATCGGTCGCTTCAACGTTGATTTCGGCGGTCGCGGCGAACTGTTCAAGCGTGAGACGTTCCGGTTCCTGGGCGGTGCGCGCGGCACGTTCAACGACGACTGGAAGTACGACGTTTCGGTCATCTATGGCGAGCAGAACAACCGACTGCGTTCGCTCAACAACCTGATCGTCCAGCGCTTCGTCAACTCGGCCAACGCCGTCCGCAACGCGGCGGGGCAGATCGTCTGCGGCATCAACGCCGATGCCAGCACCGCCAACGACGATGCAAGCTGCGTTCCGGTCAACCTGTTCGGCTACCAGCGGCCGAGCCAGGCAGCACTCAACTACTTCAACACCACCACCAACAGGTATGGTTTCGCCAACCAGTTCGACGTCAACGGCTACGTGTCGGGCGACCTGTCGCAGCTGTTCGAGATGCCGGGCGGTCCCATCGGCTTCGTGCTCGGTGGAGAATATCGGCGCGAGCGGTCGTACCAGTATTATGACGAGATCGTCCGCTCGGGGCAGACGTTCCTGAACGCCATCCAGCCGTTCGTCCCGCCCGTGCTCGAGGTCAAGGAAGCCTTCGGCGAGATCAACATCCCGATCGTCAAGGACGTCTTCGCGCTCAAGGAGCTGAGCATCGGCGGCGCGGCACGCGTTTCCGACTACAACAACTCCGCTGGCACCGTGTGGGCTTACAGCGGCAACGTCCTGTGGGCGCCGATCAGCGAGGTGCGGTTCCGTGCGAACTACGCACGTTCGGTGCGCGTCCCGACACAAAGCGACTTGTTTTCGCCCCTGTCGCAGAACTTCGCCCAGCTGGCCGATCCCTGCGACATAGCGAACCGCAACACCGGCCAGTTCCGCGCAACGAACTGCGCGGCGGCCGGCATCCCTGCGAACTTTATCAACACGCCGGCTCGCACCGCGTCGACATCGTTCCTGTCGGGTGGCAATCCGTTCCTGACCGCGGAGACGTCGGACAGCTACACGGTCGGTGCGGTGTTCCAACCGACATCGCTGGTCCCGGGACTGTCCGTCACCATCGACTACTACAACATCACGGTAAACAACCTCATCGCGACACTCGGCGCGCAGACTGTCCTCAACCAGTGCTATGACTCGCCCGGCGGCATCAACAATCAGTATTGCGCGCTGATCTCCCGCAACGCGGACTTCACCTTCACTGTCCCCAACGGGATCATCTCGGCGGGCGTCAACTTCGCGAAGCAGAAGACCTCGGGCATCGACATCGACTATGCCTACGCTCACACCTTCGGCAACGGCGACAAGCTGGGGCTGTCGCTGCTGGCGAGCTGGGTGGCGGAACGCACCAACTTCGTGAACCCGCTGGATCCGACGTTTGCGGATCGTCAGCTGAGCGAACTCGGCGATCCGCAGTGGGAGTTCAACGCCACCGCCAACTACACCACCGGGCCGGTGAGCTTCCGCTACAACGTCCAGTATATCGGACCCATGGTGTTCGGGGGCGCCGCCTACGAGACGCTGAACGACTTCGATGGGCGGCCGGCGACCAACCCCGACGCGTTCGACCGTTACTGGTACGATCCGGTGACCTATCACAATGTGCGGGTCGGGCTGAACGTTAACGAAGGCTTCAACTTCTATTTCGGTGTCGACAACATCGGCAACAAGCTTCCTCCGTTCGGGCTGTTCGGCAACGGCGGCGGCGACTCGATCTACGATGCGATCGGGCGGACCTTCTACGCGGGCTTCCGCGCCAAGTTCTGATCGGAGATACTGCTCACTTGAAAGGGCCGCCCGGCGACTGGCGGCCCTTATTCTTTCCAGCACCGATGCCGTCGGTTCAGGTCCAGTAGCGATCGAAACGCGTGCCGAGACCGGTCAGCAGTTCATACTGGGACCGCCCGGACGCGGCCGCGGCAGACGGAAGATCATAGTCCATGGTCACCCAACAGCCCTCCTCGAGGGCCGGCGCCGCCGACACGTCGAGCGCGATCAGATCCATCGACACCTTGCCGATCACCGGCAGTGGAACACCTGCTGCGATGGCGCTTCCCTTGTTCGAGAAGCCACGGCCGTAACCATCCGCATACCCCAGATTGACGATCGCCACCTCGGTGAGCGCCGGTGCCCGCCAAAGTGCATTGTAACCGACGCTCTCCCCGGCCGAGACGATGCGGCGCTGAAGTATCTGGGTCTCGACAGAGGCGACCTGCCGCACCAGCGAGGTCATGTTCGCTCGCGGCACCCCGCCGTACAGCGCCAGACCCGGACGGGTCAGGTCGAACGCGTGGCCGGAACCCAAAGCGATCCCGGCCGAGTTGGCGAGGCTCATCCGCCGCGCACTTGTCCGGTCCGCCAGCGCGGCGAAGCGAGCGCGCTGGATCTCGTTCATCGGGCTGTCCTCGTCGGCGCAGGCGAGATGGCTCATCAGCGTATCGACCGCGAGCCCGTCTAGGAGGCCGCCAGCCACCGCTTCAAGGGACACGCCCAACCGGTTCATGCCGGTATCGACCATGACGTCGCACGCGCCGCCGCCCCCCTCGCGCCAGCGGGCGACCTGCTTCTCCGTGTTCAGCACCGGTCGCGCGACACCGGCGAGCGCCGCGGGCATGTCGTCGGCCCGGACGCCGTGGAGGACGGAGAGCGGGACACCGAGGGGAGCGAGCGCCTGAGCCTCCGCCCAGGTTGCGACGAAGAAGTCGCGGCAGCCCGCATCCGCCAGTCGGGTCGCGACCCCGATCGCCCCCAGGCCATAGCCGTCGGCCTTAACCGCCGCGCCGCACGCGGCCGAGCCGCTCATCCGGTCTAGGGTGCGCCAGTTATGAACAAGCGCGGCGGTATCGAGGCGGAGGCGGAGGGGAGCGGGCACTCCGTGCGCGTTAGGCGATCTCGCCCGGACCCGCCAGCTTGCGCTCATCCAGCCAGACCACCGTCACGATCAGGGCGAGCAGCGTCACGCACCAGGTGTACCACAGACCCGAGAAGGGATCGCCGGTGCGGGCGACCACATACTGGCTTATGAAGGGCAGGAAGCCGCCGAAATAGCCGGTGCCGAGATGGTAGGGGATCGACAGCGAGCTGTAGCGGATGGCGGGCGGGAACATCTCCGACAGCAGCGCCGCGACCGGGCCGTAGGTCGCGCCCGACAGCGCCGCCATCGCGATCACGGCGACGAGGATGAGGAGGATGTCGGCGAGTGGCGGCCGAACCTTGGCGAGGTCGTAGCCTGCCCCCGCCAGCGCCGCATCGAGTCCCGCCGGAGTGAGATCTGTCTGGGTGATCCCGCCGATCGTCACCACAGTCGCCGGGGTCTCGCGCTTTTCGTACGGCACCCCCTTTTTGGACAGGTAGTCGAGCAGCCGGCCGCAGCGATCCGCCTGTTCCTTGGCGAAGGGGCTGTAGGTGCAGTGCGGGCCGGAGACGACGACCGGCGCCTTGGCCGCGGCACGGGCGAGCCCCGGATTGGCGGCGGCGGCCATCAGCCAGAAGATCGGGAACAGCAGCACCAGCGTCGCCACATACCCTAGGACGATCGGCTTCTTCCTGCCCCAGCGGTCGGACAGGCGACCGAAGAGGATGAACCAGCCGAGCCCCACCGCCGCGCCCGCGCCGGCGAGAAGCTGGGCAGTGGTCTCCTCGACCCGGGCCTGGGTCTGGAGAAAGGAGAGGACGGAGAACATCGCGGTGTACCACACCACCGCCAAGCCGGCGGCGATGCCGAACAGCGCCACCAGCATCCGGCGGATGTTGCCGGGGTAGGTGAAGCTCGCCTTCAGCGGGTTGTCGGCGCGCTGCCCGGCGGCGCGCATCCGGGCGAACACGGGACTTTCCGACAGCTTGAGGCGCATCCACAGCGACACCAGCAGGAGGACGATCGAGAACAGGAAGGGAAAGCGCCACCACCCGCCTTCCCACGCCGACGTCGGCACCGCCGCCTTGGTCGCGAGCACCACCGCGAGGCTGAGAATGAAGCCACCGACCACGCCCGCCTGGATGAAGCTGGTGTAGAACCCCGCCTTGCCGGGCGGCGCATGTTCCGCGACATAGATCGCCGCGCCGCCATATTCGCCGCCGAGCGCGAGCCCTTGCGCGACGCGGAGGAGCAGGATGATCGCGGGTGCGAGCATGCCGATCGAGGCATAGCCCGGGGTCAGGCCGACGCCCGCGGTGGCGATACCCATCAGCATGATGGTGACGAGAAAGGTGTATTTGCGCCCCAGCCGATCGCCGAGATAGCCGAACAGGACGGCACCGAGCGGACGGAACCCGAACCCCACCGCGAACCCCGCCCAGGCGAGCAATGTCTGGACCACCTCGTTGCCCGCGGGGAAGAAGGCGCGGCCGATGATCCCGGACGCCGCCAGGGTGCCGTAGATGAAGAAGTCGTACCACTCGAACACCGTGCCTAGCGATGAGGCGGTGATGACGAGCCGGATTTCTCCCTTCGTCGGCGTGCGGTCGGCGTTCGCCTCGTTGTCGGCCATGTAGTCCCCCTCCGACACGACCGTAGCGTCGGTCGGGCGTGAACCACAACCGTGGCGTCATGCCGGGCTTGATCCGGCATTGATCCAGCCGCGAAGTCCGGCGTTCGCGGACGGATGACCCCGGACCGAGCCTAGGGTAACCGTCCCGCTCAGGCGCCCGCGTCGGTCAGAGCACGAACCGGCTAAGGTCGGTGTTCCTGGCGATGCTCGCGAGTTGGCCGTCGACATAGGCGGCATCGACCGTCAGCGTGCTGCCGCCCCGGTCCTCGGCATCGAAGCTGACCTCCTCCAGCAGCTTCTCCATGACGGTCTGAAGGCGGCGGGCACCGATGTTCTCGACCTGGCCGTTGACCTCGGCGGCGATGCGGGCGACCGCGCGGATGCCGTCCGCCGTCAGCTCGATCGTGACGCCTTCGGTCGCGAGCAGCGCCTTGTACTGGACCGGCAGCGACGCCTTGGTGTCCGATAGGATCGCCACGAAATCCTCCTCGTTCAGGCCCTTCAGCTCGACCCGGATCGGCAGCCGACCCTGAAGCTCGGGCAGGAGATCCGACGGCTTGGCGACGTGAAAGGCGCCGCTGGCAATGAAGAGGATGTAGTCGGTCTTCATCGGGCCGTATTTGGTGGCGACAGTCGTCCCCTCGATCAGAGGCAGCAGGTCGCGCTGTACGCCCTCGCGGCTGACCGAGCCGCCGCGCACGTCACTGACTGCGATCTTGTCGATCTCGTCCAGGAAGACGATGCCGTTCGCCTCCGCGTCGGCGAGCGCGACGCGGTTGACGTCGTCCTGGTCGAGGCGCTTGTCCGCCTCCTCCTCGACCAGCTTCTCCCACGCGGCGCGGACGGCGAGCTTGCGGCGCTTAAGCGGTGCGTTGCCGCCGGTGAACTGCTTCATCATTTCGCCGAGGTTGATCATCTGCGGCGCGCCGCCGGGCACCTCGAACGGAGTTTGGGTCGCCTGCTCCACCTCGATCTCGATCTCCGTGGCGTCCAGATGGCCATCGGCGAAACGCTGGCGGAAGCTCTCGCGAGTCGCCGCGCTCGCGTCCTTGCCGACCAGCGCGTCGAGCAGGCGCTTCATCGCCGCCTCCTCCGCCTTGTCGCGGACGGCGGTGCGACGGCGCGCCTTCTCCAGCCGGATCGCCTCCTCTACGAGGTCGCGGGCGATCTGCTCGACGTCGCGCCCGACATAGCCCACCTCGGTGAACTTGGTCGCCTCCACCTTCACGAACGGCGCGTCGGCGAGCTTCGCCAGCCGGCGGCTGATCTCGGTCTTGCCGCACCCCGTGGGCCCGATCATCAGGATGTTCTTGGGGGTGACCTCGTCGCGCAGGTCCGCCGACAGACGCTGACGGCGCCACCGGTTGCGGAGCGCGACCGCGACCGCGCGCTTGGCGTCGGCCTGGCCGATGATGTGGGCGTCGAGCGCGGCGACGATCGCCTTGGGGGTGAGAGAGTCGTTCATCTGGTCCTTCGTCACTCCAGCAAAGGCTGGGTGTATGGCTCCAACGGGTGGCACTACGGACAATCATGGACCCCAGCCTTCGCCGGGGTGACGATCAGGAAGAAGAGTCCAGCACTTCCACCGTCAGCCGGTCGTTGGTGTAGACGCAGACGTCGGCGGCAATCTTCATTGCCTTTCGGCAAACAGTCTCGGCATCCTGCTCATACTCCACCAGAGCGCGGGCAGCGGCGAGGGCGTAGTTGCCGCCCGAGCCGATCGCGGCGACCCCGGCCTCGGGCTCCAGCACGTCGCCGTTGCCGGTGAGGATCAGCGTCACGTCCCGGTCGGCGACGATCATCATCGCCTCCAGGTTGCGGAGATACTTGTCGGTACGCCAATCCTTGGCCAGCTCCACCGCGGCGCGCATCAGCTGGCCGTTGTGCCGCTCCAGCTTGGCCTCCAGCCGCTCGAACAGGGTGAAGGCGTCGGCGGTGGCGCCCGCGAAGCCGCCGATGACCTTCCCATCGGCGCCCAGCGTGCGGACCTTGCGGGCGTTAGGCTTCATCACCGTCTGGCCCATCGAGACCTGCCCGTCGCCGACCACGACGACCTTGCCGCCCAGGCGCACGGAGAGGATGGTGGTGCCGTGCCACGTCATGTCGTTGCTCATCAGGCGGAGATGTGGGGGGCTAGGCCCGACGCCACAAGCGTCGTGCGGTGGCACCACTCCAACAACGCCGGCAGGACGGCAGCGCCGCCGGGCCGAGCAAGCTCAGCCTGCCTTCGCCTTCCCCCATTCCCGCGCGACGGTGTAGCCGAGATAGCAGGTGCCGAAGAGCGCGTAGAGCGGCTCGGGGATGGCGGCGAGATAGGCGGCCATGCCGCGGATCATCGCCGCCGCGACCTCGGGGCTGATCGCGGCGACCATCCCCATCGGAATGGTCCAGAGCAGCAGCGCGTACATGACGTAGAGGAAGGTCGGCCGCGCCCGCGCGGTCCAGGGATCGGTGGCATCGTCAATCATGGCGGGTCTCCCGGATGTTCAGGGAAAGCTCTGGCGAAAACGACCGGCGCGTCAGCCCAGCCGGTTGGCGAGCCAGCCGTAGAGGAACGCCTCGTTGGCGGGGCGCGCCTCGGCGAGGGCGAGGTAGCGTTCGCCCTGGAGCGCCTCGACCGCCTTGACGAGCACCGTCTCCGCCCCCCTGCCCCGCCGCGCGAGGAAGGCGTCGAGCGCGGCCAGCGTCGCCGGACCGATGCGGCCGTCGGGGTCCAGGTCGGGATAGTCGCTGGCGCCGCGGTTGAGCGCGTTGAGCGCGCGCTGGAGGAACGCCGCGGCAATCCCCGGCCCCATGTTGACGCCCGTGTCGAACAGCTCGGCGGCGAGCAGCGGCGCACGGGTCCCGACCCGATCGATCGCGGGCGCGGTCCAATAGAGCCGCCGGTAGATCGCCGCCGCCCGCGGGCGCGGCAGCAGCCGCATCGCGCCGGCATAGCCGTCCGCCCGTGCCACCGCTTCGGTGATGCCCCAGCACGTCGCGCCGCCGCGATCGGCATGGTGGTTCGCGTAGCCGCCCTCGCGGTCGATCACCTCGTCGACCAGCCGTTCGATATTCATGGCACTGCCCTCCCGCCGGAAAGCGAGCCATGAACCATATGGGTTCGATGTAGGACAGCGGTAATGATGGGCGGTCCGCAGCGGGGAGCACGCGGACCGAGCGGTTGCCCTACTGCAACACTGCGCCGTGCGGCCGGGCCGCGACTGTGTCGAAGGAGCGGCTGTCCTGATCGAGCCAAACGGGCGCGAGCTTGGGCGAGTCGACGCGCTGCACCCCGACCGCGAACGCCTGTGTGCGGCGATGCTCCCCGGCGCCGTCCCGCCAGTCGAGCACGACCGCGACCATCGGCACCATCATCGGCCGACCGGCGACCGCGAGCGGCTCGATGTCGCTGCGCGCGGCGGCGAGGACCATGCGCACGGCACGGCTTTCGCCGGGGGCAAGCGCGAAGGGTGGGGCAGCGAGGCGTGCGGCGGGGGCACGGTGGAGGGCGGCGACCGCGGCCTCGTGCCCGCCGGCGGCGGCGAGCAGCGTGACGCGGACGCGGACGTCGTGCATCGCCGCGGCGCCGTCGTTCGCGACCACCACCTCGCCGGTGGCGGTGACGCTGACGAGGTTGAGGCCGATCCGCGCCGGGCGGTAATCGATCACGGGCGCGCCGGCGGCGGGAAGTGGCGCGGGCGGCGGGGCGGGCGGCATCGGCGGCGGGAGCGCATCGACGGGGTCGGCGTCGACCGGGTCACGCGATCGGCGGCGCGGCAGCGCCGCGCGGGCTAGAAGGACACCCGCGCCGAGCACCAGCGCGATGCCGGCCCACAGCAGCCAGCCACCCCCGCCGTCGCGGTCGTCGGCAGCCGAGGGCGTAACCGTGGTGGTCACCGCACCCGGAAGCGCCGGCGGGGCGGCGGCCGCCGCCGGATCGGGAAGCGTTGCCGCATCGTCGACGACCGGGGCGACCGCGGGCGCGGGCGTCGGTGTCGCCGACGGTACGGGCGCGGGCTCCGGCGGAGGAAGCGTGGTGGCGCGGGACGACTGCTCGGGCGCGGGGGTGGGAGGGTTGGCGGGTACCGTGCGGACCTCCGGCACCGGGGATGGCGCCGACGTCGCCGAGGGCGTCGGCGTCGGCGTCGGGGTCGGCGACGGTGCGGGCGTGGGTGTCGCGACGGCCGGATCGGTGGTGGTGACCGGAGGCGGGACGACCTGCGCGCTCGCCCAAGGGGTGGCGGCGAGGATCGGGGCGGCGGCGAGCGCGGTGAACAGGCGGAGCATCGCGCCGATCCGCGATATGCTCCGGCCGTACGGCGCAAGCGCGCGTGCGACGAAGCGCCCGGCAGCGGAGACGATCCGTTCGCCGCGGACGGAGACGGGGCCGCGCACGGTCGCCGCCGCCGTGAAGCCGCGCGTCCGCCCCGATGCCGCGGCGGCGATGCCATCCCCTCCCCCATCCCGGTGGCGGCGGGACGCGGGTTTACACGCCTGCCCCGCCCGCCTATATGGAGGCCTCACCACGGCTTTCGGGAGATGGGCGTCCTTCGCGCGGGACGCTCGGCACGAATGGGAAGCCGGCGGTCACTGGACGCTTGAAGCCGACGCCGCAGGGCGATCGGCTTTTTCGCGTCCGGGCGCTCGTAATTCTGGCTCACGAGGCACATACACCCATGGCAACCAAGGCGATCGACGGCGGCACCGCCCGGCGGGACACCCGCGGCACCGCGAAGCGGCGCATCCGCAAGGTGTTCGGCAACATCCACGAAGTGGTGCAGATGCCGAACCTGATCGAGGTCCAGCGCGAGAGCTACGAGCAGTTCCTCCGTTCCGACCCCGCCACCGGCTACGTCTCGGGCCTCGAGAAGACGCTGCGCAGCGTGTTCCCGATCACCGATTTCGCGGGCACCGCGATGCTCGATATCAAGAAGGACGGTGGCTACGTTCTCGAGCCGCCGAAGTTCGACGTCGAGGAGTGCCGCCAGCGCGGCATCACCTACGCCGCGCCGATGCGCGTGACGCTGACGCTCGCCACCTTCGAGGTCGATCCCGAGACCGAGGCCAAGTCGCTCATCGATATCAAGGAGCAGGACGTCTACATGGGCGACATGCCGCTCATGACCGAGAACGGCACCTTCTTCATCAACGGCACCGAGCGCGTCATCGTCAGCCAGATGCACCGCTCACCGGGCGTCCTGTTCGACCATGACCGCGGCAAGACCCACGCATCGGGCAAGTACCTGTTCGCCGCGCGCGTCATCCCCTATCGCGGCTCGTGGCTCGACTTCGAGTTCGACGCCAAGGACATCGTCAACGTCCGCATCGACAGGAAGCGCAAGCTGCCGGTCACCGCGCTGCTCTACGCGCTCGGCATGAACGGCGAGGATATCCTCAGCCACTTCTACAACCGCGTCACCTATGTCCGCGGTGAGGGCGGCTGGCGCATCCCGTTCGATCCCGTAAACTGGCGCGGCGTCAAGCCGCTGTTCGACATCGTCGACGCGAACTCGGGTGAGGTGGTGTTCGCCGCCCAGCAGAAGATTTCGCCGCGCGCCGCCAACAAGGCATCGAAGGACGGGCTCACCGAGCTGCTGATCCCGACCGAGGAGATCTTCGGCCGCTACTCGGCGTACGACCTCATCAACGAGGCGACTGGCGAGATCTACGTCGAGGCGGGCGACGAGATCGGCGCCGACAACCTCGAGAAGCTTGACAAGGCGGGGATCGACACGGTCGAGCTGCTCGACATCGACCATGTCTCGACCGGGCCGTGGATCCGCAACACCCTCAAGGCCGACAAGGCCGAGGAGCGCGAGCAGGCGCTCAGCGACATCTACCGCGTCATGCGCCCGGGCGAGCCGCCGACGCTGGAGACCGCGGAGTCGCTGTTCGCGGGGCTGTTCTTCGATCCCGACCGCTACGACCTGTCGGCGGTGGGCCGAGTCAAGCTCAACATGCGCCTGGAGCTCGACGCCCCGGACACGCACACCACCTTGCGCACCGAGGACATCCTGGCGGTCGTCAAGACGCTGGTCGACCTGAAGGACGGCAAGGGCGAGGTCGACGACATCGACAATCTCGGCAACCGCCGCGTCCGCTCGGTCGGCGAGCTGCTGGAGAACCAGTACCGCGTCGGCCTCCTCCGCATGGAGCGCGCGGTCAAGGAGCGCATGTCGTCGGTCGACGTGTCGACGGTGATGCCGAACGACCTGATCAATGCGAAGCCGGCGGTGGCGGCGGTGCGCGAGTTCTTCGGCTCGTCGCAGCTGTCGCAGTTCATGGACCAGACCAACCCGCTGTCCGAAGTGACGCACAAGCGCCGCGTCTCGGCACTCGGGCCGGGCGGTCTCACCCGTGAGCGTGCGGGCTTCGAGGTCCGCGACGTCCACCCGACCCACTATGGCCGCATCTGCCCGATCGAGACGCCGGAAGGCCCGAACATCGGCCTCATCAACTCGCTGTCGACCTTCGCGCGGGTCAACAAGTACGGCTTCATCGAGACCCCGTACCGCAAGATCACCGACGGCCGTGTGACCGACGAGGTCGTCTACCTGTCGGCGATGGAGGAGCAGAAGCACACCGTCGCGCAGGCGTCGGCCGAGCTCAACGAGGACGGCAGCTTCGCCGAGGAGCTGGTCTCCGCACGGCAGGGGGGCGAGTTCCTGATGGCGCTGCCCGAGACGGTGACGCTGATGGACGTGTCGCCGAAGCAGCTCGTGTCGGTAGCCGCGTCGCTGATCCCGTTCCTGGAGAATGACGACGCCAACCGCGCGCTGATGGGATCGAACATGCAGCGCCAGGCGGTGCCGCTGGTCAAGGCCGAGGCGCCGTTCGTCGGCACCGGCATGGAAGAGACGGTCGCGCGCGACTCGGGCGCCGCCATCTCGGCGCGCCGGGCGGGCATCGTCGACCAGGTCGACGCGTCGCGCATCGTCATCCGGGCGACCGGTGAGGTTGATGCCGGCAAGTCGGGCGTCGACATCTACACGCTGATGAAGTTCCAGCGGTCCAACCAGTCGACCTGCATCAACCAGCGCCCGCTGGTGAAGGTGGG
>Ga0325400_1000808_pt1 | contig 24471 bp, 12 predicted proteins | sample PopdelMetagenome_2_FD_205662 | JGI IMG/M metagenome (GOLD analysis project Ga0325400, IMG submission 205662) | Populus deltoides microbial communities from Bellville, Georgia, United States - Xylem-PdKOR-R1 | ecosystem: Host-associated > Plants > Phyllosphere > Stem > Wood/Secondary xylem...
TTAATGCGCTATATACAGAAGTGATGAAAATTGAAAGTTTTGATGAGATCACTCTTGGGGATGCATTTGATCACTTGGTCCAAAATGAAATATTGGCAAAAGCATTTATAGCAAAAAATGCTAATTTGAAAAAAAATTTGGTTCAGAATTTTGTGAACCAACACCATTACAAGTTTGATTGCTAAGAGGGTTTGACTATTTTTAAAATTTGGGTTCAGACTATGTTTGTTATTTGACAAGTATGTTTACTTGTTTAATTCGGTCTAGCATGTTTATATTTGTTAATTTGAACTAATATATATGTAAATGACATCAAAACTTAATATTTATGTATGACTATATTTGATGTTAGATATTTATATTTATTTCTTAATGCTTATTTGATATATATTAAAGGGATATTAAAGGGATAATTGCCTTTACCAGTAAAAAAAAAAATCTTTATCCAAAAACCCCATCAAAATATTTTTGTATCTATTTATCTTTTAAAAAATTCTTCATACCAAAAAAAAACCCAAATATCTAACTCTTACCATAAACTAATTTGGCTTTCTTCATATGAAAAAACAAACTTATTTTAAGCTTTTAAAATTGAAAAAAATATATTAATAGGTTTTACTTAAGAAATATTTCACAAGGTTATTTCTCTATAATATGATATGACATATATAGTTATATTTTATAAAATAAACTATATATAAATATAGGATATGATAAAAAAATTCATCATTATACTTTTTAGATTTCATTCTTTTATTGTAAGTGATTAAATATTTATATTAAATATTTTATATATATTAGATAAACTTGAAAAAAAATTAATTTATTAATAAATTATTTTTCAGTTTATTTTTCATAATATAACCAAATACTGGAAAGTATTTTCTAGTTTATTTTGTATAATACTATCAAATATTAAAAAAAAATTTACTTTTTAAAAATTTATTCTTAAAAAAAACCATTTTCTAAAAAAAAATCATTTTTCAATAAACAAACAGCCTCTTAAATGCATTGTAAAGCTAACTTGATAGGCAAAAAGATTTATGAATTAGAAAGTACATAATTCACACGTGTTCTACTCAAAGACTAGCCCGAGACCTAAGGCTAAAAGTTGTCAGCATCCCTGACAGATGGGAAAAATGATTTCCTTTTGCCTTTTGAGCTCTAGGTATAAAAAAAAACTCTTTATAGCGGCTGCTGAAAAGAACAGAGGCGGAGGCGGAGGCGGAGGCGGAGGCGGAGGCGGAATATTGACAGGAGAAAAGGCAACGAAATGTGGAATGTATTAAAAAAATAGAAAGAGCAAAACATGTGAGTTACACGCTTGTCCTATGAAAAGAGGCATCACCCGCAAGCCTTTTTTTCTATATTAGAGTTTTGTCCACCCTTTATTTTTTTTATTAAAAAAAAAACATAAACGACGATGTATTATCTAAAACAGCAGATGATGTGTCTTCTAAAGCAGCAAATGATGCACCATTTACTCCCCTAGAATTTGGTGACCGGAGAATTTCTGAAAAGTCAAGGTATAAGTATTTTATATTAAAAATTTATTTTTAATTTATTTTTCAGTTAAAAACATTTTAGATATCTAAATAAATTCATTTGTGGCTTTAAATTACACAAAAGACTAAAATAAAAAATTCATCCATACATAGTGAAAAAAAAAGGCTGAATATTTCTTTTAAATTCAAATTCATTCCTTAAAGCTTTAATTGGTTTAAATCAATAATATTTATCAACTCAACATTTGAACTTATTTTTAATATCGCTAGAACTCTATATCAAGCCAACAAAAATAAATCACCAAACTCAATGTGAAAGAATCAGATTGAGAAAAAAAAAGTCAAATGACTAAAACAAATCAAAAGACTAAAAAAATAAAAAGAAAATATTGTGGGTAACTATTGCAACCCACAATGCATTGTATGTTCTTCTTATGTTGTATTTTCATTATTTTTTTAATATTTCTTCATGATATTTGGAGTCATATGCGGAAACCAAGGAGAAAAAAAAATAAATAAATAAATTGTCAGAGTCACATTAAAGCACTTTCGTCATCACACGTTGTCAAGTAAGAAAACATAATCTAAGATGTTTCCAATGGTACCAAGAAAGTTCACTTTCAAAGCTCAATAGTCGCCACACGCACGGCCACAATGTGACGACCATTCTTACAGGTTAGCATGTGTATTCCACTCACCAGCCACCTTTCTTTTGTTTTTGTTCAATTTAGTCCATGATTTGCTAAAAAAGGGACTACATGTTTGTTTTAGTTTCAAATGCAATCTCTAAAGCTTCAATTGTTTTAAATCAATAAAATCATATTTTATTTCGTCAAATTGAGCATTAAACAAGTGATATTTTTTTTCTTGACACCATAAAAATCTCATATCAAGCCAATCGATACAAATCATCAAACTCAAATCCAAATTAACTCAATGTAAAAAGATTAAATTGAAAATAAATATCAAGTGACTTAAAAAACATAACAAAAAATAAATGACGAAACACTGAGCTAGTTTTACTCCACAATAAAACTATTTCTTTTTAATTAATTTAATTTAATGTTGTTTTAGCTATTTGTTATGTCCATCGTGTTGACTATTGAGAACAACGAATTTATTTCTGAGATTCATATGGCTGTGTGGTTTGTGCGTTTTTCCTTTCTTTTTTGGTCTCCCATTACATTCTCTGGTAAAGGGGGGTTGAAAAGTAGTGGATTCTAGAGTACACGTTCCCTGCTGATGCTCCATTTGACGAGGCAAAACCCAAGATCGCGGGAGAATGGAAGATTGCAAGAGAAGCAATGGCAATATTGTAGCCCCTTTTCGAAGCTTTCTACACTAGTAGCTCAGTGATGTATGGCTGGAAAGTCTCCCATTTTCGAAGCTTTCTACACTAGTCAGCTTAGTGATGTATGGCTGGAAGAGTCTCAAGAGTTTACCCCAACAACTGGAGCATCTGGCATAAGAATCCCCAGCTATTCAGGGTCATTCGAAGGATCAAATGTACAAGTCCAATAACCCATGCAGAGATCCGCCAAACCAAAGCTCATGGGTGAAATCAAGGCATCGCTATGGCTTGGCACAAAAATAAGCTAAAGACACAAGCGACAGTTACCAAGCTAATGACCAAAACTTCATGTTGTGAAGCGAGGTTCAAGGAAGAAGTAAAAGACAAGGAACACGCAAGCTGACTTTCCATTAATAAACAAATGTATATGAGAGCACTACAGTAACAATCTCCACAACATAGAACTTTGCTGTCTATGTAGCAACTTGGGAGATCTGGAACCTGAAATTTTCAGGCTAAATTATGAAGACCTAAAGAGTCTCCACAAGATCGTTCAATGAATATTCACATGGGGCAACTCTTAAGAGAAGGCATAAGAATGGCAATGGAATAAATTCTAAAACATTTTCACCCTAAAAAACCATGAAAGCACAAAAGCTATTACCAAGCATGCCAAGAGGAAGTTACAGAAGGGCTGTCCCCGCCAACACCCTCCGCTGCTCTCTGATGAGAAACCAGTGCTCCTGATAAATCTCCTTTCCAGAAAAGGGTTCTCCCCAACACCTTTGATATTCATTGCTGTCTCTCCACATATTTCACAGATTCTGCATAAAGAAAATGTGGAAGACATCTCAGAGAATTATGAAAAATAGAAGAAGAAAATAATCTCTGCTAGAAAGTCCCGAGAAACAGTGTAACACGGCATTAACTAAGAGAAGCAACCCCACTCAGAATATTGCTTGCAAGATTTTATACGAGGAAAATAATTTAAAATAAAGATTAAATGGCAAACTAGCATAGCCCTTACAAATAGTAAACACAAGAAGATAAAATAAGCCTGATCCAATCTCAACATCAATAAACACGTATACATATATAAGCATAATGTTCATACTAAAACTTGACTTTCCATGCTCGAAACAATTACCTGTTTCCTTTTAGCTTAAACCATGTTTCAGCACAATACACATGTGCAATGCCAAGATCATCTTTACATCCACAACCAATCTGAATTAGATCCATGGAGTTGGTTGTGGCAGTAGCAATTGCGTCAGTAGCTTCCAGCAACCCCTCAGAACTCAAGTGACAAATCCTACAAACCCTTTCTCCATCACAATTATCCTTAAAACCTCCTCCTCCTGTTCCGCCGCCGCCGCCACTCGTCATATCAACCACACACGATGACTTCCCCACTTTGATCGCTTTCTTCTCTGACTCGTCCATTGTTCCCTTACTTAACCTCATCTCATTGCCCCTGAGTTCCAATCTTTGGTTTCCTCCATTAATACCCGCATTCTCTTCAGGACCTATCGCGATCAGAGTCTCAAGCACAGCCCTAGAATTACTCGAATACCAACCTCTTCCTCGCTCAACTTGATTTAATACCTCACCATCTCCAAGCCCATGACGTGTTTCCTCATCTATCATTCCACATCTGAGCCCCAACTCCTCATTTTTTGCTCCCAAATCCTTATTTTCTCCATCAACACTTGAAGTCGCCCCTGAATTCATCACAATAACAGTCTCCAGTACAGCTCCATTAACCATATTAATTGTATTTGCGACCGTTCCTTCATTCATTGACTCTTCAATTCTTTTCCTATCACTTGTTCCCTGACTTGCCACCCTCTCACTGGATCCCAACCCCTCAATATTGGCATTCAAAACCCCAGTTTCCACCACAGCAGCCACTTTCTCTCCTGAATTTATTACCTTTAAAGTCTCTATGGCAACCCCATTATCCAAATTGCTTGAATTTCCACTCAAATTACTGACATTGACAATCCTTCCCCGATACACTTGGTCCAAATTCCCAATAATTCCTTTGTTTCCTTGTGTGTCTTGATCCATTACTCATAACAAAATAATCTCCACCTCTCTAAATGATTTCCAACGAAAGAAAAAATTCCTCAATTATGAACAGCCAAACTCAGATATCAACAAGAAGACAGCAGCACCTCTATCGGTAGCAAACAACAAACAAAAGAAAAAAAAAACCCCACGACTCCAAAACCTCCAAAGAAACCAAAAATCTTCAAAAAAAAAATAAAGATAACCCAAGAATTGAACAAGCTTAATAATGGTAAATATAACTGAAAGATAATAACTTCGTAAAGAAAACAGCGCCCAGATAGTTTACCTACTCCTTTCGATAACTTGAACTTTAATAAAACCTGCCGCCATGTCTCAACAAAAAAACGTTTACTTCCAGGTTCAACTGTAATTAAGTTGACAAAAGAGAGATCTATCTATCTTTAAAGCAAAGCTGTCTCATCAATTTAACTTAATCCTAATGCTGTCTCTATGGACAGCAGATATTTATGTGTACAGTGTGGGGCAGGACTTGTTGAGAGAGGGTGAAGAGCTTTGGTGGAAGAAAATAAATGGAGAGTGCATGGAAGCCGTTAATAAAGGTTAATTAAATTGAAATAATAATTAGTGGTCACTTAATTAGGAATATAATTCTTGGTATTATGATTATTAGGATTTATTCATGAGCCGGGAGTTAATGTTGATAAGATCTTCTTTTTTTTTTTTATAGATGGTAAGTCTTAATTCATGCCTTGTTAGGGATTTTCCACAAAATTTGGTTAATTCAATAGTACTAGAGTAATTAATTGAGTATTTAACAGAGAGTTCTTGTTGTTTTTTAATTTCTTCTCTTTCGAATAAAATAAATAATCTTGTACTTCTGATACTCCAGTTTTAACAATCCTCACACTTGTTTTAGGTCTAAAGAGGGCATGAAGAGGTAAGATTTCCAGTGAAGGGACCATACGTAGTTTGCCTAAAATTAAGTTGAAATAATAAGTCACCTTTAAAACCAAAAAAATAATAATAATTGCCAATTCATGGATAACTTAATTAAGAAGAATTTATTTTATATCTTAATTATACCGTCAAGTCAACTTTCTATATCAAGATTAATCCATTAATTAAACCCTTGTGTGTATCCGCTATATATATATATATATCAGTAATTGCTCACCTTAAAATACTAGAACTTATCCATGACGTCCAAGATTATGTAAGAAAGGAAAGAGAAATGGTCGGAATTGACCTCGGACGGTAGAAACTTATAATGTACTTGTGACAAGAGAAAGAGACAAATGGTGGAGTGGGGTTGAATTTGAGGAAGGAAGAAGACGACACGTAAGGAATTATGTTATGTTTCAAGCTTATCTGAGTTTATATCCAACGTACGTAACGTCTTGAAGAAGAAAAGGAGGGGGGAGATGCTGTCTGTCTAATGCTTGCAATCCATGGTTTTCATGCAGAACCAAAAACTGAGGGATGAATCAGGAGATGTAAAAGCTTCGCATCTTGACTTGCTTGCAGGAGGTGGTATCAGAGTATCACCCAGAGGTTTCTTCCACGGAGAGCATGGAAAAAATTCCTTACGTCCCATTTGCCAGCCTCTCTCTTGGTCTTTTCGTTTATTTATTTATTGTTAAATAAAGCACTGAAATGCAGGAAAAGAATCGACAGTAAAAGGTCTCTCTCATTTGCTAGTGTAATATATATATATATATATATATATATATATATATATATATATATATATATATATATATCATTCATCATGTCCTATCCCAGATGCATGCTTCACCCAATGAAATGAAAATGAAGGTTGGAAACATGTAATGAAATCGGTTGTTTAAAGTTTTTTTTATTTAGAAATATATCATTCATCATGTCCTATCCCAGATGCATGCTTCACCCAATGAAATGAAAATGGAGGTTGGAAACATGTAGTGAAATCGGTTGTTTAAAGTTTTTTTTATTTAGAAATATATTAAAATAATATTTTTTTATTTTTAAAAAATTTATTTTTAATATTAACATATCAAAACAATTTAAAATTATAAAAAATTATTTTTAAACAAATAAAAACCAATTTTTTTGTGCCGGGCGAAATGGTTAATAAATTATTTTTAATACTCATGTTAGGGTTCGTGCACCCGAATCAAGTCCCTCTTCGTGTCTAAAATGATAATGTATTGTAGGGTTTTTTTTTTCATAAACTGTTCATGTGTCAGTATTTTTGCTATGGAAATATGTTAGTCCTTGGGGAGTGGTTCGGCCAGCTGATCGACTTCATCTCAAGTTGCTCACTAGTGTGTTTCTTTTCTGAAATCCAAAACGTTACTAAATTTACTCTCCTTTTAACTACCCTGCAGTCCTCTTTATCACATGGAAGCCGGCCCTCTTTCTTGAAATTTGGATCCCCTCGTCAAAAGGAGGCGCAATTGAAGGACCAGAAAGTCCAAGGGCGGTGAGACCATATAGGCAGAGGAGGGTGCTATCAGAACAAAAATGGAGATAGAGATCATTATCTATCTTAATACCACCCCTTACTATTTCCCTTTCAATGCTAGACTACAGGACTGGTGGCATTTGGACCCAGGGAATTATCACAAAGTGCGTTTTCACTTCAGTACGTGAATCCTAACCGAACCCCAGCTTGAGCACAAACCACGCACAGATAATGATCAGACTTCCTTCTTCACCATAAGTAAAGGACAGTAGGCCGCCCCTACTGATTGGTGTCAGCCAGGTTGTACAAGTAACAGTCTTCAATTATGAGGAAAAGCCATGGGGCTAACAACAGAATATAGAGATGGCATGTGCAATGACAGCCACCCATTAATCAAGCTGTATGGTAGGATTTAAGAGGAGGGAAGCAAGTTCTTGGTAACGATGGTCAATTATAAGTTGCATTTGCATGCCATGTGCGTTAATTCTAGAAGTACAAGCGGTGGACGAAAAGCATGTTAGCTGGGGGCTGGGGCTGCTCTAAATGAATATTAGAAGGCCAAGAAGACAAGGAGTATCTTGTCTGGAGTTTCTCTCAGTGATGATCAAGAATGCAGTTTTTCCACCACATGCAAGATTTAAGAACATTTTAACATCCTTCTAAAGCAAACCAATCCCCACTGCAAAATGCAAAGAATAAAAGAGATTTTTTTGTGTGTAAAATGCTGTTCTACAAAATGCAAAAATCATTTACAGTTGAATTCAGAAAGGGAAAATTATACTATTTTCATACTAAATGAAAAATCATTTTACAGTTGATTTCAGAAAGGCGAAACTATACCAGGTTATCGAGGTCCGGAAAGCTCCATTGCTTCAATGATGAAAGAAGATTCCTCATGAACATCGCTACAATGCCTTGAGCAATTGCATGCCCTTGCCTCACCAATACAAGCTGCACCTTGTGATTCCTCAATTGCAGGCTGCCCAACAATACCTTCTAGGACCTTCAAGACTTCTGACATTTTTGGCCGAAGGTTAGGATGTGACTGAGTACACTGCAGAGCCAAATCCACAGCTTTTTCCAGCTCGGACACATCAAAACATCCCTTCAGATCCCTATCCACTAACACTTCCAACCTCTTCTCCTCATGCAAAGTTCTAACCTGTAAAATTCAGCCACCATTTACAATTTTGTATTTGGTGCAGCACCTTTGGAGAGCATATGGTGGATTATAATTCAGTACAGAGGTTCCCTTTAAATAAATTATGTCTGGTTTCCAGTCACCAGAAAGCAATCATACAACTAGAAGATACATGTTATGGTACTTCATAAGGAACCAGCATCAGTTCATAGCCACTGTAATCCTCCATACTTGAGAATTCATTAAGCAGGCATGAAAAACCCATTCCTGAACATGGCACTGACAATTATGGGCAATGCAGCTCAAGAATGAGTTGGTATAATTTCCTATAAATGCCACGAGAACAAGACATGCAAGTTATCTCTACACAATTTGTACAAGGGAGTTTAGAGTATTCAGATTTTGGCCATCATTTTTCAATTTCAAGTAACGAGGCCTTCCCCAGATAGATGCTACATATCAGAGAAATTATTCATTTGCGTCATGATTATGGTTAATCACACCGCAATCATGGATTAACAGGAATAGAAGTATCCATATAAATTTGGAAGATTGAGATGCTTGTAAATTGTAAACTCAGTGGTAGAGGACAATATAGAGAAATAACTTACCCAGTCAAGAATCATTCCCTTCTGAACCTGGCCATTTCCAGCATCTAATGCCTTTTGCCCTGTTATAAGTTCCAAAAGTAGTATGCCAAATCCAAAAACATCAGTTTTATCAGATGATTGCCCAGTTGAAAGATACTCGGGTGCAATGTGTCCTACAGTCCCCCGCACCGCAGTTGTCACATGTGAATCTCTAAGATCCAACAGCTTAGCAAGACCAAAGTCCCCAACTACAGCTTCAAAACCTTCATCAAGTAAAATGTTTGCAGCTTTAACATCCCTGTGAATTATCTTTGGATTGCATTGTTCATGCAAGTATAGAAGTCCACGGGCAGCCCCAAGGGCAATGTGTATCCGTCTGTTCCAATCTAAAGAAGGTTTTTCTCGACAGGTCTCTGCAAAGGAGAATTGAACAGATAATGAGGTAGCAGAACCAAATTCTTCACCTATAATTGGTTTTGTTTCGATTGAAGAAACAAAGAGAAATATAAAAACAATTTATTAAAGCAACAACCATGAAAAAGAGTTTGTTCATCAACCAATTACCAATACTATTCAACATATACTATTAAGAAACAGACACGAAATTCATTAAAGCAGATATCTTGTAAAAAGGATTTAAGAAAAATAAAAAGCTTCAAATATAACTAAAGAAAAGATTCAGCACGATTTTCTACTTGAAGTACTAAAATGTTAATATTGGAGAGGGATAAGAAAGAGTATGTTAAGCAGGAAAAACAAAAAACAGTTTCTTCAGAGAACCAATAAGGACTTTAATGCTCAATATATTCCAATTGTTTAGTGCTGTAGATTTTAATGAGAAACAACCTCCATTTTCATGAGACCAGAGAATAATAAAAATCCTACTCGCCCAAATGAACTAATAGTAGAGTTTGAACAAGAAAAATGAGGCAAACCTCTCAGGCGGTCAGCAACACTGCCATTTGGCATGTAAGGATAAACAAGCAACCTCTCATCAGGTGTCATGCAGAAGCCATACAAACATAAGAGGTTTCTATGTAAAGCCAAGCCAATCATTTCCACTTCAGTTTGAAACTGCACTTCTCCAGTAAAATTTGGATCCTTCAGCCTTTTAACTGCAATGAAAGTTTTATTTGGGAGACATCCTTTGTAAACCACACCATATCCACCTTGCCCTAAGATATTTTTTGGACTAAAGTTGTTTGTAGCAATTTGTAGTTCACGGAAAGAAAATCTCTTCAAATGACCAATATCAAATTCATAATCTTGTTGCACTGCAAAATGCAATTATCACAATTAATCATATTGCTTTGCGTGATTTATTTCATTTGTGAAAATTAGATAAGCACTCAGTTTGGAAGTACCATATGATATGAAGAGTAGACGAGATCTATACCAATGCACCCAACAGACAAGCAGCATGACAGAAATCACAAAAGTGCAGCTGATGCCTATGGCAACAGAGAGCACCCACCGATGATGACTTCTGGCTTGCTCAGATGAAAGTGTCTCTGCAAGTAGGACATCAAGCATTTGTGGTCACATTGTTAAAGTGCATCTCTTTAAAAGAACTATTTAACCAGCTAAAAGTACATTTACCGTTCACTGGATTTGAGATACCCGAGCAATTTTGTGCATGTGAGGAAGTGCAAAGATATCTATTCCCAGCAATACTGCAATAAAAACATGCACACCATCAGATGGCTGCGAACAGAAATGATGGACACCACTGGTAAAAATTAATGGGACTAGAAGTTATAAACTCCCATCCAACCATTTCTACAGATATTGATTTTTTTTTCCCTTCCACGAGAGATTTTCTAAGATTTTGATGAACAGGGAACTGCAGTAGAAACTGAAACCTGCAATCTGCATCTCATTCTATTTAAAAACAACTTTACTTGACAATTGCAAGCATTTTGCAAGCTCAACGACATCAGATAACAACTCTTTAGAGTTTTTGCAAAGATCCAATAGATTGGATCAATGCTAGCCCAGAATAACCTGAGGTTCCTAAAAGCAAAGTAAATTACACTGGCCAAATATGAGGCATTTAAGAATCAAGGAGATAATTTTTTTTAATAATCACAGTTCTAATAAAGATCTCACCTGTAACCTTTTGCTAATATTTTTGGAGTTGGACCACTAAGATTGTTAAATGATAAATCCCTGCCAAGCACATCGAAGTAAAGTTAACATTTACGTACACTATATGAGGTAATATTGTTGACATGGACCACATACAAGAATGAAAGTCCAGTAAGATTGGCCACCAGTCTTGGAATCTGCCCAGTTAACTTGTTTTTACTGAGTCGCCTGGAAAAGTTTGCATGTTAAACTTTTACATAACACACAAATTATCAAAAGAAACATTAAAATAAAAAATCAACAGGAATTGAAATGCCATGTGTTGAGGTCAAGCAACTTACAAGTAACTTAGATGGGTCAGAAATCCCAAAGAGCTCGGAATACCACCAACGAACTGGTTACCTGAGAGGTCAAGAGTTTGAAGATCTGAGAGCTTTCCGATCTCTTCTGGAATGGGACCAGATAAATGATTGTTCTGCAATAACCTGCAAGCATAGCTCATTAAGATTAGCTAGGTAATGCAACATACGATATCAAAACTTGAATCTGTTGCGTTTATGTCAAGTAACCGGAACAAAAAAGAACATCATCCTCGACAGAGCATCAGCAAATTCAAAAGAATAGCATGGTTTTACAATACCAAGGCTCATAAGTTATTACAAACAGAAACGGTTTTCAAATTTCCTACGTGGACCTCTTAACTGGAAAATTGAGTTAGTCCAGTTTGTCATAACAATCATAACAGCAACATTTCATTAGCCATGAGACTAGCCAATAATTAGCTTATACTCCAAGAATAGAACAAAAAAAACACATACACACACGCACACTCACAGAAACAAACAATTAATAGCAGAAGAATTCATGTACAAATCAAGTGAAGAACTCAGAGAAAGAAAGTAACAGCGGCTCACATTGTTCTTAGGTGACTCAAATTCGCGATACTAGGCGAAAGAGTTCCTGATAATCTTGCACTTGCCATTTCCCTAGCAGCAACAATATCCAGAATAAAAGATTAAAAAATATGAAGATTTTATTACTATACAAAAAGAAGTTCCTCACTTACAGGGAGAAGACGAAGCCTTCAGGAGAGCAACCGACCATATTCCAAGTGCAAGGATCAACAGAGTTCAAATCCCAACCGTTCATAACACCGGACTCATCTCTCATTTCTTTCTTCACAGCCATCAATGCGGCCACTGAATCCACAAACCAACCAAGTAAGCAAAAAGAAAGAAACGAAACTCAAACCAACAGTAACAAATCACATGGTAGTGTAATGCAAGGTCATTTTGAATATAGAGTTTGAAAGTCATACCCTCATAGTTAACACCCTTTGGAGAAAGAAGACTTGCTTGAGCAAAATGGACCCAAAAGACTGCTAAAAAGATGTGGAACAAAATGGCCGCCATCACTTCCTGTCCCGATGAGAAAGCCAACTTTTTTTTCTGACAGGAGTATAGCAAAAGAGCAGATAACAGGACTAATTGGATTTGGATGTTGTCTCCATGTCCTCAAGACAGACGCCCCACCTGCAAACTTACTATGACTATATTGAATCTTTCTAATTGCCTAGGAAATACGTAAAAATAAAATAAACTTACAAACTAAACCATGAAAAAAGAAAAATACTGCTACATACAATAACATAGAAACGTGTTTTTTTTTTTTATATTCAGTTTGATGGAAGATCGAGATAGAGAGAGAGTAGAAGAATGGCTCTGATAGCGTTTGGCATCCTCGAGATTCGGGCATAACATGCATGGTCCCCTTGTCTCCATTTTCCTACTATACATACTAGTAGTTGAGTCATGGCCGTAGTAGACTGTAGACATTTACTTTGACCCTTTAAATTGAATCAACGGCTCAGAGTAAGCTACTTCAAATTCTTTTTGAGTTTATGATCTCGAAGCAAACCCTCCTAGCGCGAAAAAACATGTACTTGGATTTGTGTCGGCGGCGAGTTTGAATGCCGTATTGTAGCAAATATGAGCTTGAAACAATTTTGTGTGGTTCAATGTTTTTTATATTCTGATATAAAAATTAAAAATTTAAAAAAAAATTATTTGTATATATTTTATATTTTTAATTAAAAATATTTTTGCACCGAGAGAGAATCCCAAGTTCCATAATCCCATCTCTATCACATTGCTCGGATATTTTGAGTGTGTTTGTTATTGTGATAGTTATTGTAGTTGTTGTTTGAAAAAAGTTATTTTATAAAAAGTATTTTTAGATGAAATTGATTTAAAAAATAGGTGTTTGGTTAAAAATATATTTGAAATTGAGGTTGAAGAAAAAGTAGTTTAATATATTTGGTTGAAAATGCTTTTGAAATTGAGGTTATAAAATAATTTAAAATATATATATATTAATATTAATGGTTTTAAATTTAAATATTGTAGAATTAATTACTCCTATTACATCATGAAATAAAAAATACTTTATAAAAAATACTTTTTTATTATTCCATTAAACTATTTATAATTTCATTACATACAAAATTCATCCGATAAAAACTACAATTTTTATAATTTTTGGAGCGTAGATAAAATATTATCAGGTATAAAATTGATATTACAATGCAAATAAATTTAATTTACTTTATACTAGTGTTTTTTTAAAAAAAATGTTAAAAAAATTAACACGCTGAAAAAAAAAACACGTGAACAGTGTAATTCTTGCACTGTTCACATACTCCACTGTTTAGTGAACAGTGGAGGTGGCATGATACACTGTTCAGTGAACAGTATATCATAGTTGAATTTCCCGAAAACAGTATTTTTATATTTTTCATCTTCCTGCGTTCCGCACGTGATTTGACTGTAAGACCATGCATAATAAACAGTTTTTTTTTAACCAAACATTTATTTCTTGCGTTTTTAAAAAAACACAACTTCTAAGGCGTAGCCAATCAGGCTCAACCATAAACACCATCCTGCGTCTTCAGCTTACAACACACTTTATCAGAAAGGGAGACACCGTTGAACTCCATGTAATCATCATCAGAGGACAGGGAGAGACCAGTGAAGTTACTTGTAAACCATACTGGCACTAAAATGCTTGTGCAAGATTTGGAACTGCTATCAGCTACAGGGCTACAGCCATTATTTGGTGGTTGATGACCAGTAACTCACCTCTCCAAGTCTAAACTATCTTAAGCAATCTTCACATATTATCAAACCCATAATTTTCCTGTGCATGTCAGGTTCTTGCAGCTGGGACATCAAAAGCTAGAACATGCTGAGGATTAGATTTGCAACACTAATAAACTAAACTTGGGCTCAAACAAAGAGAAACATTTCATTTACACAAACATAGCAAATATTAAACAGATGGTGAACGAAAACACAGTAACTGAAGTCGAAATACAAGGAAGGAACAAGTACGTTTACTACAAGAGAACGCAATAGCATTACTTTTGCACATAAAGCGTGTGATGACAATTGTCTGCAATTAATTCAAGTCAGCCACCACAAATCAACAAAAACTAATAGGAAACAACACGGGCAAGTAAAAACAAACCCCCCACATCCAACACCAGGGCCCACCCCTTTTCTTTGGGCCGTTATATTAGGGGCCTTCTTCCTAGCTATATGGATGAACACTTCTCCACCTTTTACCTCTTGCTAGCAGCTATCTGATAAGTGCACCTCAGGCTATCTTACTATCAAACATGTACATAAACAAAAAGGGTTTTGACAAAAGGGGGATGGGATTTGGGAGAAAAACGTGGGAGAAGAAAACATGAAGAAAGCAGAGCTATCCAGCCGCCTGATCCATATGTATCCTGGTAGAGAGAGAATTGTTGCCGGTCAGACCTCACGATGAAATAACTGCCAGGTGTATCACAGAAATAACTGCTAGATATCAATCCCATACCACTTAACTTGCTTATGTCCCAGCCAGGTGCATAAAATTTAGACCCATTTGTCGTTTCACATGATCCGGTATCAACTTATTAACAAGCTCAGGAGAAGCCCCATTTAACTGTAAAGAAACAAACAATAACACAGAGTGAACAAATAGAATTACCTTGGCCAGGTGCATACCAAATAATTGGATAACAAAATTGCAATAAAATAACAAGAGCAACAAAGAAATTGCCCAACTAAAAACATAGTCCATCTTATGTGTGAATGCTTGCATTTTGTTTTTCTAAAAGGTCAGATGAAAAAACAATCAGAATCAGAAAGTTGACATACTTCCTGTTTAAAGTTGAAGAGAGATGGTAAAGGGCGGCCATTTGGCAGGCGAGCATTGGGTTCTCGGAGTTCATCAAAGAAAGGGTGTGCGCATGCTTCCAACTGTGATAAAAAAGTAAATTGTCAGATTTCAATGGGCAAACATGCATCTCAAGTAGCAAAAAATAAAGTAACATCAAGATTTGTTTTTCTTTAAAAAATAAATAATGATGGCCATTTACTGCAGTTGAATAAAAAGAAAGTTACAACAAGGTCATGGAGTTGCCACTTGACATGAATCTTGCACATCAACACACAAGGGAGAGAGCAAGGTTGAAACTACATAAAGACAGAAAAAAGAATAACTTGCACTCACCGCCGTGCAGCGAAGACTTGGTGAGTATTGCAGCAGCCGCGATGCAAGATCAATTGCCTCTGGAGGCATCCTCTTGTGGAAAACCTAAATAGATGAACAACTAAATGAAACTCTAATATAAATCAAATTGTACCAAGACATAAGATTATGGTACTTGAATGATCAACAATTGTTTCCTTGTGGATCTCAACATGCACAAACAACGAAATATAATAATTCATAATATTTTAGCTGCAGGAAAAAGAAAGACACCTCAAAGTCATTCATGAAAAGGAACTAAAAGCATACCTTGTGCCATGGGTGTGCCTTTATCTGTGGAAACCTAAAATCAGTATAGTTTGGGTTCATACATCGAATTTCTTCTCTTGTTGGAGTGCCAAGAACCTGTAAAACAGTGTGTAAGATGTTTGTTCATGGTCATGTGAATTGCATTATTAAAAGCATCAATAAGCAACACGTACCTTAATAATATCTACAAGCTGGTCCACTGCATTTTCTCCTGGAAATAGTGGCTGTAAAAATATTCAAATGGCCAGCAGTCAACTACAAATTACCATTTGGAATACTGTCAAAAGAGCAGTCTTAAAATGCAATAAAAAGAACTGCTAACCTGGCCAAGGAGCAGCTCGGCAAGGACACAACCAGCAGACCATATGTCGATTGATGTTGTATATTCTGTGGCACCGAATATAAGTTCTGGAGCCCGGTAGAATCGGGAACATATGTATGATATGTTAGCTTCACCTTTGACCTATTCACAGGGAACCTTGATTGTCAATGCATGGAACATTGTATAGAAAGAATGAGAAGCAATAAAGTCAGATCATATCACACTGGCACTGAAAGCTTTCAAGTAAACAAGGGCTTCAACTTTAGTAGTCACTCAATTATTATTAGCATCTATAACCAGTACTTGCAGAACTACATGAGCAAATAAAGTGGATCTTAAATTTGGTCCACCAAACCACACAAGTTCCTCAACCCGGCCATGAAAGAGATGCAAGTCACATGATAAATTTTTTCATTTGATAAAACAATTTACAGGTTTCAAACTCTTGGAGATAGAGATATGAAGACATTTAGAATAAGGATTTGCACAGCAATACTAAGACCACCTTGACACCATACTCTAAATACTCAAGACACTCATCTGCAACAACTATTACTTGCATACGGAGATACTGGATTATTGAAAATTGGTAGCCCTAAAATTGAAAGGAACAATATGATAAGAATACATTGAAAATCTGACGCTCGATCAGATCAACTGTATGATATTATACACTGATTACCAAAAAAAACTAATCAAACAAGGATGCATAAAGCATTACACCAATGTTGCGGGAAACATTCATTTTCAAAGTTGTATACATTCCATGGAAACAGAAGGCACGTTAATTAATTGCAATGATATCCCTTTTGGTTAAGAACCAGGACAATATCCCAAAGACAGACAACAAACTATCTTGCAACTTAAGAGTAGTCAGACAAAGCAAATATGAGGAATCACAAACTAGAAGAAAGTCAGCATACCAGCACTTTTGCACTTCCAAAATCGCAAAGCTTAACCTGGTGAGTAAGTGGATCAACCTGCAGACAGCCAAGAATGCCTTCAGATAACAGCTACCATCTTTAAACATGCATTTATAGTAAGGAAGCATACCAAAAGATTTTGTGGCTTTAAATCCCGATGGCAAACTCCAGGAACAGCATGGATATAAGCCAGTCCCCTGAAAATCTGGAAAACAAGAAAGTCCTGTAATTAATACCACAAGGCTTATAATACGGCAACAAATCAACTCCAGATGCACGTAACATGCAATACCTGGTACATGTAAAGTTTCACATAAATAAGCGGCATTGTTTGTTTTGCATTGCTGTAATGCTTCAAAACACGATACATGCTCTCAGGAACATACTCCATGACCAAGTTAAGAAAGAGTTCATTGTTATTTGTCGTGGAAAAGAAACAGTGCTTCAGGGAAATGACATTAGGATGATCCATCACTCGCATTAGCTGCAATTCTCGATTCTTATATCTTCTGTCCTGCAAAACCTTCTTTATCGCTACAGTCTCCCCGGTTTCCAAACATTTTGCCTACAAAAAAGAGAGAGATCAAATGACCCTGTTCACACAACTCTTTCTTAATCGTCAATTACTTCAACAGAGAACACATTTGCATACCTGGAAGACTACACCAAATGACCCTGTTCCCACAACTCGCTCTGCCATGTAACTGATGGTCTACAAGAAACCAAAACATCAACGAAATTAATCTGACCATCAGCAAACTAAATCTCCAAAAATTTGCTTGAAAATCATATATTGATTCTCAACACCCTATGATAACTACAGAAAAAGAGAGAACCCTTGACAAAACAGAAACAGAAACAAAAAGGTATTCAACAAAAAAAAAAGTTACCTGCTTGGGCTCTCCATTTTTACCCCCAATTGTAGTCGAAATTATATGCCCGGTGACCGGATCATTCCCATCAGCAACACGGGTGGTCATTTCCTACCAAACACACGGACATCAGTGATCTTAGATCTATATAATAACTGTAATCACGCTTTATAAAAGAAGAAAAATTGGTTAGCTAGAGAGAAAAAAAAAAAAAGGGAGAGAGATCTTAGATCATGATGATGAAGGAAAATAAATCAAAATTACAAATTTTATGGTATGAACTCACTATCTAGATCTATTCTAGCAGAACTATTTCTATCAATCAAAGAAGCTAAAAGCTAATTCCCAAAAAAAAAGGCTTTATAGCTATAAAAATGCAGGGAAATAAAGAAAGCCCAGATCTTAAAAATACACCCTAATGCAAAAGAAGATTTGCTTGGATGCTGAGAATAAAAAAGAAAAAAAAATTGTAAACATTTAAAAAAAAAAAGCATCTAATCTTCTTGCAATTATTTACCTCTTACCTTCTAAGACCCAAAATTAGAAAAACAAAAACATAAGACAAAGCCAACTCTCTCGTGTCTGATTTTCCCGAGGAAAATGCAAGGATTTCAACATAAATTTAAAAAAGTGAGAAAAAGAGAGAAATTACCTTATCTTCAGCCATGTGTAAGAGAAAAGGAAAGAAAGCTGATGCTGATTAAGTTTGTATTTGCTTCAGAAATTAGTAAAGAGAGATCATGTTAAGGCAATAATAGAGATGGCCAAAAAAAGAAGAAGAAGACGACCCAACAAAACAAAACACAGAGGATGAGAGGGGGGGTGTCAAATTAGACAGAGAGAGAGAAAGACAACATCAACAACAATTACAACAACAACAAGCCCATGTGATTCCAGCCCCTCTCTCTCTCTTCCTCTCTCCCTCTTTCTTTTTCTTTTTGTCAATTCTTTTCTTTTCTTTTTTCTTTTGTTTTGGTGTCCCTCTCTCTCTCTTCTCTCTCTCTCTCTGTCTATCTATCTACTTTCCGTTCTCTTCGCTTTTCTTTTAACCTCTGGTTTCAACAGAATTACGATAATGGGATTTGAACCTTGTTTTGTTGACAACGTTACAATTATTGGGACGGCTGCTTGGACCTCAGTGTCCGCCCCCTGTTTCTTCCTTCCCGTTACCGTTAAATCCTAAAAAGAAAAGAGAGCAGTCTCTCTGTTTCTTTTCTTCTGCCCGTTGAAAAGGAAATATTCCTATCAGATCAAATTTTACTTGTGCTTTTACGTCTGTGAGATTCAACTTTTATTTGTTTAGTATTAATATATATTGAGTTTATAAATTAATATTTCAATTTATATTTATTAACTTTTTGATGAATTTGAGATTACTCGTCTGGGTAAAATTTAAAAAAATTATTTAAAATTAATTTTTTTATATTTTTAGATTGTTTTAATGTTTTAATATTAAAAATATTTTTAAAAAATATTATTTTAATACAAATTCAATTAAAAAGCAACATAAACACACTCTAATATTGTATCCTTTCCATTTTTCAAATGATAAAAGATTAGTTTCTCACTTCATCAATTCAATTGGAGATTGGAATGAACAAACTTCAACTATGAGTGGACCAATTTTATGCGAGGATAATTTGCCTAAAACTTAATTAGTTTGATAATGTCTTGTTGTTAAGACAAATAATAAAGTAAAACATGAAGCAAATCTTTACATGAACATCTAATTTACAAGAAGTTGTATGTTTAATTTATTTCTGCATTTTGCGAATCAACTTATATGTTGAAAATTAGTTTATTGTATATCTAATGACTTCATAATTGTTTTTTTAGACTAGTTGAAAAATATATTTATTATGCAAGCATTTTGTGTAATGATTTGATAGTTCAATTTGGAAATAAGAAATCCATTGACAATCCTTAATTATTGTAATCTTATTTGTAATTGTGATAAATATTATTTTTTAAAGTATTTTTCGCTTGAAAATATATCAAAATAATATTTTTATTTATTTTTAAAAAAAAATTGATATCAGCCCATCAAAACAATTAAAATACAACAAAAAAAATAATTTAAAACCAAAATATAATTTAAAATTTTTTAAAAACATTATTAAACTGCAAAAACAAGCATCTTAAGCCATTAACATTGGTGTTTTGTCAAAAAGGAAATCATGTTGAGCATCCTGAAAAAAAAAAACCTATAATTTTTCCTCTTAAAAAGTGAAAAACGTTTTCTTGAGACAACTCGATGGTTTTACTTAGGTGTTGTTTGATAGTGTGGCTACGTGTGAGGTTTAAAGTGGGCCGTTGGAAAATGTGTTTAGTTAGGTTAAAATCGGGTTTTATTTTGGTGAGACCCATCAAGAATTGAGGTTACACTCAGGGTTGAACAAAAACAAGATAGTTGAGCTTTGCAAACAGTAGCTCACCTCATTTTTCAAAATTCATCGACAAAACACATATCCTAAAGAGAAGAAAAAAAGCAGTTGGAATATCGAACTTCCCAAAACCTCAACAATTCATCTAAAAAATCAAAGCAAAAATACCTTGGAATCTTTTCTTGGCCAGTCAGATTCCTTATCTCTCTCATAAAAAATTTGAGATCTTTGTTTTCTCTGACTATCTTCTCTTTTCAGTTGTCAAAAATAATTTCTCTTCCTTTTTTCTATTCGATACGCTTCTGCAATGTAATGATCTTGTAGATATGTTTAAAAAGGCAATTTTTTTCATTTTTTATTGCTTTCACCGTGACCAGTTTTTTTATCTTATGTACTTGTCTTCTTCAAAATGAATACATGATTTGGCATCTCCTTGTTTTGTCGTTGCAGAAAAAAAAGAAATGAAGTCCATTTTTTTATTGTTTCTCGTACTTTTGTATTTATTGTTGATGAATCTATTTACAGATCTGTGTTAGTTTTGAAAGCACAAGAACAAGGGGATCCTGAAAACTTGTATGGGAACAAAAAGAGAAGGTGCTGTAAAAGTGATTATGTGTTTATTTTTACAAATATTTAACTAATTACATGTTTTAATAATACATGAATTAAAGTTTGGATGTTGTGTATTGTTCTTGTTTACAATATTGCGAATATATGGTGTTGTAAGGTAGGTTAATTAACCATCAGCATTACTGGGTTTGTTGCTAACATGAAAAAAAAAATTAGGTGTTGTGAAGTAGGTTAATTAACCATTTGCATTTCTAGGTCATTTGCATTTATGGGTCTACAATACTGCAACCTTCGTTGATTGCTTTTATTTACAGGATATTTTGTTGGACCTTTTTCTATTTCATCATGTACTATATTTTAAAGGATTTCAATTAAATCTTTTATTGATATGAGAAAAACTAAGAAGGATTATGCAATGAGAGAGAGAGAGAGAAAGAGAGAGGATCTTTCAAAATCTGTAAATGGGACAATTAAAGAGATTGAAAGAGGAGTTATGTTGGATAGCAAACCTGTTATGTAATTAGAAAAGCAAAGAAATAACTATTTGAGTGAAAATTTTACTTAGACAAAATGAATACTCAATTATGATTTTGTGAATGTGAATTGACAGAAATTAATATACAAGAAGAAATTAATTTTTTAAGTTTGTATATTGACCAAATTAATATACAGAAATATATACTACATAAGGTTCTCTTCTTTGGTTAATCATTGTATACTAACCAAATTGTTTTGTCCAATGACCTATTACTTTGCAATTGTCCATTTTTTTTTAGTTTTAACCCTTACATTCTCCATGCAACCGTGGCTTCTTCTAACCACTGACTTTTGATGGGACGTTAATTAATTTTAGCTGATGCTATTATATATTGCATTACATGTTTGATCTAACGACCACATATATATTTGATGGTCTAAGTTCATTTTTGGGACTAGAAGTCCTTTTCTTTTCATTTCTATTTTCTCAACTTCATTGATTGTTTAAGTCAAAGTTTTTAAACCCGGTCCAATCCAATGCTCGGGTTTCGGGTTTTGACCGGGTCACCAGGTTTTGACTGGGTCACACGGGTCAATCTCTATTTAAAAAAAAATCAAAACGACATCGTTTTAGTAAAAAAAAAAGGTCAACGGGTTGCAATCGGGTTTTTGACCGGGTTTTGCCGGGTTATAACTTTTCCTATTTTTTCTTCAACCCGGCCAGGTTACAACCCCGGGCCGGGCCGGATTTCAAAACCATGGTTTGAGTACTTGTATGTTAAATATACTTGCATTAAAGATTAGTCAAATTCTAAGCATGTTATAATTCATTATGTTTGCTTTCAAATATGTTATCCAGCTAGGAATGAAAGGTCCTCAAACTATAGATAATGCTGCTTGGACTAAAAAAAATATTAAATGCCTTTTGTGACCTTTACATCAAGGCTATTGACATGAGAATGAGATAAAATACTCATTTTGACAAAACTGGTTGGAAATATTTATTGACATCCTTCAAAGAACAAACTGGTCATATATTCACCAAGGCACAATTGAAGAATAAATGAGATGGCTGCAAAAAGGATTAGAGAATATAAACGAAGGTCATTTCTGAAACTGGTGTGGACTGGAGTAATGAATTAGAAACAATATCTGCTAGTGATGAGTGGTAGAAAGTAAAGATTCATGTTATTTGGCATGATCCTTAATCTTTAATTTGTTTAAATCTTAGTTCAATAATTAATAAATTATTTAAAGTTGCATTAAATAATTTTATTTGTTTTGTGTAGGACATAAAAGGAGCAAAAAAGTTTAGGTAAGCTGGTATTGAACCGTCTTTACGTATGAAGTTTGACATAATATTCTCAAACATTGTTGCTACTAGAGATTATGCATAAACACATGGTCTAGAGTCTTGTGTGATGATAATGTTGGTGTTGATGGTAATCAAAATGTCAATGTTGATCAAATTGATTTGGAAGAAGGAAACGGTGATTCGAAAGAGGATGAAATTCCAAATTTTATTGACGATGTTTGTAACATGGTTAGAGGGGTTAATATATCCACTAGTAGCAACACACGCAGTAGTGACAAGAGGAAAGAAAGAGAACGGTATAAGGTTCAAGCTGGGGAAAAAAAGAATTCTAGAATTGGGTTACAACTATTATCATATTGGGATCAATTAGTTGACAACATGTCAAACAATAGTGATTCAACATCTATTTGTAAAGATAGGAAAGGGTGTAGTATTTATGAGATTATAAGCGAGTTTCATTCAATTATAACTCGGCTTTGCGGGTCAACTTGGAGACTTCATGACTCGGTCCCTTGCCTGGTTGTGTTTTCAAGTTAAAAACGGGTAAGAGCTGACTAGATGCGATCCAATTGACCTAAAGGGTCCAAATGCCACCCGATCACAACCTAATTTGACTTCAGAAAAAAAATTTCAAGACCATGTTATTATAACCCTTATATAGATTGAGATGACAACGTATTTGATCAATCTGGGCCAATCAAGACTAACCGATCAAACCTGCACCCATGTTATGGATCTAGTTGGGCTACTAACTTTCTTTTTTAGAATCTATTTTTTATTTGATCAAACAATAATAAAAATAGATATGTATAGTAAAACCACTAAATAAGTTTTTTAAAATAGTATTTTGAAAGACTATATAAAAAGAATACTCGCTAATGTAATGAAAAAAAGGTCATTATTTTATTAAAAAATAAAGAAAATTTTGAAAAATATTTAACAAAATAACATACAAAATAATTTTTTAATGAATTACAATTAAAATTAAAAGAAAAAAAAGACAGGTTAAAAAAAGGCCAAGTGCATGACTCAAGGTGGTGCAATTAAAAAAAAGTTAAGCTTGCGTACTTGATCTCTTTTTTTTTTTCTTAAAATGGATGGCTAACGCGTTGTCCATCCATTTTTTTTTCAAAAAAGATAGCAAACAATGCTATGACTACCATTGCAAATGATGTGTGTGGTTGAAAAATTAGGTTGGATTTTTTTGGACCTAATACTCTTAGTACTTTAATAAACCAATCTCTTAACTTAAATCACCTTTAAATTGGTTCAAAAACACAAAATCAAATTATTATTTTTATCAACCCTAAATTACTTTTTTTAACAAGATAAAGACTCAAAATTACCTAAATGGAACTCATCTCATCAAAAAAAATCTATTCACACCAAGATTAATTTTTTTGTTGTTAGATTATGGTCAAGCAATAACTTTTTTTTTTCTAAAACTTAAGAACTGAAATGTGAAAAAAATAAAATTTTAAATTAAAATAAAAATGTTAAAACAAAAGGGATAAAAAAAAACATATGCCTCGTGTACAAAAAAATAAAAAAGACTGATTTTTTGTTTTAGCATTCGATTTAATCCCTAAAGTTTTAATTACCATTAAATAATAAAATTAAATTCTATTTTACTAAATTGAACATCAACTTTAGATATGAATGTTTTTT
>Ga0325400_1000810_pt1 | contig 24451 bp, 14 predicted proteins | sample PopdelMetagenome_2_FD_205662 | JGI IMG/M metagenome (GOLD analysis project Ga0325400, IMG submission 205662) | Populus deltoides microbial communities from Bellville, Georgia, United States - Xylem-PdKOR-R1 | ecosystem: Host-associated > Plants > Phyllosphere > Stem > Wood/Secondary xylem...
ATTAGAAGGCTCCACATAAATTTTCAGAATTTTTTGATAACCCGATTGAGAGTTACAATTTTTTTTGTTTTACATGAAACTAGTCAATTTATGATTTTTCGCCCAGAGGTTTTACAAAATATGCCGACGGAATTATTCCATCGGTGATTGTGGTATATGTAGTAAATTTTTTCCAACTCTCTGGAAAATACAGACGGATTGAGTTCGTCCATATTCCCATTGATAAATTACTGACGGACTAATTTCATCGATTATTGTGGCATATGTAGTAATATTTTTCCAACTTTCTGGAAATGACCAACGGATTGAGGCCATCGATATCTCTGTCTGTAATATTTAAAAAATATTTTTAAAAAATATTAATATCTCTGTCTGTGGCATATGTAGAACAATGGCGGTGTTGGAGGAGGAGGCTGGTCATTCCCGGGGTCATACGGCCAAAAAGGAGACGCACACGTACCACTCATCTGTGATCTTATGTCTATGACCTTTTGACGGAGTTATTCATAATCCACCGAGAGTTGCTCATATTTTTCGGTGAGACGAGTTGTGTGTTGTTGCAAGGCCACAAACTGTTGAGACTGGGTGCTCGATACTGATTGAGAGCTCCCAATGGTTGAGACACTACGGGTCGCTTGCAAGTTCTCGATCATAGTGTTAAAGATTCCGTACACCCGAGTTCTATCGGGTACACCAGACAATCCTGCCTCCATCCATAAATTTTGATCGAAATCCGAGTGGGTCGAATGATCATCCCCATATCTCTCCTTAACCGGTTATTAAATGTCTCCTGAAAATTAAAAAGGAAATCATCAAATTCAATTCAAGAAAATAATAACTTACAGAAGAAAATGGTTGAATGAACATACCATGAAGTGTTAAGCGTGATTATCGATGAACTGTTACACCTCTTTTTAAAGGTCTTCACTCCCCATGTGTGTCTCCACAAAAAACACCGTTGGGCTTGGCTCACGTCCAAGAGTCGTAGCTTGTAAGAAACAAAATGGTGCAAGATAGATATCTTTAAAATACGTGCTGCAAGTTAAATATATTTATAAATAACAATAAATTAATTAAAGATAGATATCTTTAAAATTAATCTTACCATCCGCTTCACATATGAAATGAACGGAACGGAGCCACCGATGTGTGTGGTAACCGTGAATTCACCGGTTTCAATTCTCAACACTGGACTGTGAGCGTCGTGTGAACTACTCAGACGTCACGTGCTGAATATACTATGACCATATATACTCTGAAATGTATGGCAGCCTGAAATCCCTCCAAACTGCCACGTCATTCTAGCTTGGTAGAGCGTTATCTCAAGCATATTTTTTAGCTTTTTTTCTGTGCTTCATACCAAAAGTCCCTTAACCTACATGATACAAATATATTTTATATGAGTTAATGACAAATTAGATTTTAATATATAATTTAAAAAAAAAACATATCGTATTGTTTTTTATATTACCTAGTTGCAGCATGATTCTTCCACTCCCTCCTTTCAACATTATCATTTGTGATATCCCACTCGAATTTGTTCCGTGCATAAAAAAATATTTATAAAAAATAAATCAATAATTTCAATATAACTTAAAAAATACTTAAAATTTTAAGTTAACACTAACTTCAAATCTTGTAAACCATGCATTGATATAAGGTTTCCAATCAAGATGTCTAGACACCTGACTCTATTGAAACAATAGAATTTTTATCGACGATTTAATTACCGATGTTATTACTCGGGTTGCCTTAATGTTTATGAACCTAAAAATCGATAAAATTAATGAAATATTAGTTGTTCACAAATTGTTAAACACAAACCAACTCAAATCAAAACAAACTTACATTGAAAGGTCGTCCTTTCAATGTATCTCGTACTTGCGGGAGAATTGACCCCGCTGTGAAGGGACACTGTCTCTATGTTGTGGAACCGCGTTGGAAGAGACAACGTCGTGAAGCTACGCAGGTACCTCTTCTTGGTTGGCACCTAATGACACGTCATCATCGTTGTTAGAAGAACTAACAGTGATCATCTACTTATGACGTGCAATTGATTTTGTTCTATGCATCTACATAAATTTGATGTATAATTACATAATCAAATTCAAATTTGATTTTAAAAAAAAATTGGCAGCACCTCTCCTATACTGGAGACTACCCAAAATATTCAAACCTGCAAATATTCAAAATATATGCCACAAACCAGTTGATTTTATTTTATTTATTCCAGAAATTTTGGATTATTCAATTTCATCTCATTTTCAACGTGATAATATGATGTTTATAATAATAAAAAATAGAAAAAAAATCATATATATAAGCTAACATCTATACAAATTTAACAATAAAATAGAGAAAAAAAATTATTTATATATATTCAATTAACATTTATACTACAAATTTAAAAATAACAATTAAAATTCAACAAAAAAATCAAACATTAAAGCAATATATACAATAAAATTGAGATAAAACAATAAAATTTAATCTTATATATTCAATTAACATTTATACTATAAATTTAACAATAACAATTAAAATTCAACAAACATAATAAAACATTATTGCAATGTAGATAATAAAATAGAAAAACAAATATAGGTTTTTGGAATAGAAAATGCTTACTTTAATCGCATGCTTAATTTCAAAGTTTATCTACATTTAATATAAAAAAAAAATACATTGTTAATAAACTAAAGAAAAGAAGAAAAATAAGAAAAAAATACATCAAAATATTCACCATGTATACCTGTTGATTGTGTTGAGAGGAAATACTTCAAGATCTTGAGACAGCTGAGGATTGAGAGAGTGAGATTGGAGAAGACAGAGTTTGAGAGAGTGAAAATAGTGAGAGACTGAGAGAATTGGAGAAAATGAACTGAAGACGTTCTCGCGGGGTTTTATACTACGTTTTTATCGATAGACTCACTGGCAGGATATTAAATAATATTATTTTTAATTAATCCATCAGGGATTCCCTCAGTAAATTCACCTTGAAATTCCAATTTCGCACTAAAGTTTTCAAAAAACCCTTCAGAATTTTCATAGTTCGTCGGTAATGCCCTTGCTAATGTTAAATAGTACACATTGTCAGAGATACATTAATTACTCGCGCTTTGGATTACGTGATCAACCTCGACATGACCCCTGGTTTTTGTTTTTAAAATAGATAACCAATCAACTCTTGAACGATCCTTTCTAAAAGAAGGGGTGTATATGTATTAAATTTGCTGGCATTACTTGGCGAAAACAAAGACATTGTTTACATTGTAGAGTCTAACTTTTGAGTTAATTTCGACCAGACTATAGTGGGGATCTACTCTGATTCCTCTGTCAGTGGTGTCATACCAATAACATTTGAATAAAAACATTCTATTATGCTCATCATGATATTGCAATTCAACGACCTCTTCTAATTTACCATAATAGTTAACTTCAAATTCACTACAAGTCGATCCCTTAACACAAACACCAATGTTATGTCTTTTTTCCATGCTCATATTGTTAGTATGAAACACATATCCATTGATAAAATACTCATTATTGCACTTCACTTTTCTTTCAAAACCCAGGCTTAGTAAAGACAATGAAGCACTAACATTCCTTCTTTTTTTGATAAACCTTATACATCAAGTACAACAATGAATAGTAAATGAGAATTCTATAATGAAATTAAGTACCATGATAGATAATGAGTTTGTGATAGTACTTACATGTGTTTTGAACCACGTGGAAAATTGTTCATCTTGTAATCGAAAGATTTGGGATTTGGTCAATTGTGAGTTATTAAACAGTAAATATTATCGATGTTGCCTATAAGATTTTCAAAAATATATGAGTTTATGATATTACAATAGATAAATAATCTATTTATAACAAAGTTTAAGTAGTATATATACTTACTTAATAAAAGGCCTCAGTGCATCGCAGTTAAATAACATATAATTATGTGTTTGTTTGAATTCTATTTCAAACAAATATCTTCCCCTTACAACATTTTTAGGTGTGGGTCGTCCAAGATTGGAGAATATTAACAAGTTTCTACTCAAAGGCACTTCACCACCATCATCATACCGTGGAACGCGATTGATTCTTGTTCTAAAAAAAGGCTCGAAATAATACGATATAAATGTTGAGATCTCCTCAACAATATAGGCATCACATATCGAAGCCTCAACATGCGTCTTATTCTTAACATTTTTCTTAAGATTGAACAAGTACTTGTATGGAATTAAACAAATATTTTCAATTAAAAAAAACAATGAAAATACATTAATAATTACATTGCATCTGTAATATCTAACCTCTTGAATGGATACATCCATCTATACTGGACTAGGCAACCAACTTTTACCTCATATAGTAAATGTATAGGTAGATGCTCCATCGAGTCAAAAAATGATGGAGAGAATATCATTTGAAGTTTACATATTGTCTCAACGTTATACGTTTCAAGCCTCTCAATGTGATGTGTCTACAACTTGTTGTAGCATATATCTCTAAAGAAATGACTGATCTCCGTGAGTGCATCTCATATCCCCTTTGGCAATAAATCACAATGAGCTAATAAAATGAGTGTTTGTATAAACACGTGGCAATCATGGCTTTTCATTCTATACAATATGCATTCCTCTAGATTAACTAACCTTGATATGTTCAACGCATGTCTACTGGAAAAACACAGACTCTTAAGCCATTGGTAAACTAGTAGTTGTGCTTTCTTCTCTAAGGCGAAGCTTGCTTTGGGCTTTACGACCCATGACCCATCAAAAACCAACTACATATTTTTTATGGTTACAAAATAACGCTATATCCATTCTTGCCTTGTTGTTATCGTTTGTCTTTCCCTTCACGTCCATGATCATGTTAAAAATATTCTCAAACACGTTCTTTTCTATTTGCATGATGTCAAGGTTATGGCGGAGGAGATTGGTCTTCTAATAAGAAAGCTCCTAAAAAATACTTTGCTTTACCTAGTTGTAGGTTAAACGAAAACCAAGAAACTTCTGCTAACCGGATCGGAAACCAAACATAATGTCATTGTACTCTAACACCATGTCATGCAATTCTTCACCAGAAAGATGTATGGGTGCAACATCCTTTTCAACTCTACCAACAAAAATATCATTTTTGTTCTTTCTGTGCATGTGATTTGTTGGCAAAAAACGACGGTAGTAGTTAAAAAAAGATGTTTTACCCTCGTTTGTTAGCGTGAATGCCTTGTTATTTTTCATGCAGTATGCACATGTCAATTTTTTGGTATCCTAAACCGAGGGGTTTCATCCACTTAGTAGCATAGAAGTTTTCTTTCAGCCTGTTCCCTTCAGGTAATATACTTCTCGTCCATTTGATATTTCTATCATAACCGGCCTCACTCAACCCATAATCCGACTTGATGGTGAATACCTATGCAACGACCGATAATTTACTGTGATTTGTGCAGTCATCCTATAATGGTTCATCAGAATCTTTTAAAAGATAAAAAAAACCTGGCCGCGTCTGCATTATGTTCTTCTTCTATGATTGGACATTGACGGTATTACCTTGATTCATTCTAATTGCATCCATAACCATATTATTATAAGGATTACTATTGTCATTTACAACTCTGTGCACGTTGCTAGCGCTAGAAGTTGACCCAACCATCCTTTCTACCATGCTCTCATTACAAACAAATAGTTCTCTGTGCGCATACCAACACAGGTAATCTTCCATGAACCCTTTGTGTAGAAGATGCATCGTTGCAACATCTGGATGAAGAAACTTTTTATTTTTACACTTCCTGCATGGACACCTAATACCGCCTCCACCAATATTTCTCGAAATAGATGTTGTGAAATTAATAAAATTCTAAACTCCATTACAATAATCCATCATTCGCAATCCTTAGGGTGAATCTTAATACATCTATGAGTGATCATCCATGACTTCTATCGAATCTCTATAAAATAATGATGACAACATGTATTAATTAACCACGTTAAGGAAATAAATTTGCAAAAATATTGGTTTAGCTCAAGATTATCCAACTTACTTTCAAACTTCTTTTAAATATTCATTATCAATTATCTATGCACATACAAATTTATACACATTAATTTACAAAAATTACAACTTGTTAATAAAATTGACAAAAATTAAAATGGACCTATTAAACAAGCCATTATTTATTTCATCACAACACACCTAAGTCCGTAATTTGACATAAGTTTCAATAATTTATAAACAAATAATTTTACAAAATCTAAAACAAACCATAACAAGTATAAAATTATAAATCCATACTACAAGTTTGTTTAAGAAAAAATAATAAAACAAGTAAACACCCAAACAAAATACATATACTAAAAAAATATTCAATAATAAAATTGACATTTTAAAATTGTGTTAAAATTAAAAGAAGATAGATTTACTTACTAAAAATAAAAAATCCGCAATAAATCAGAACACATATGCTATGACTATAAAAGTTAAAGAACGATGAGTTGTGTTGAGATAAGGGGGATGTTTTAGGGGGGGTTGGTTGTTTTCAGTAAAGGGGTTATTTAGATGCAGGGGGAAGAAGAAGGAGAAATAAGGGATGGGAGGGTCGATGACCAGGTCATATATTAATCAATACTAATGGAATTACCGACAGAATAATTCCATTTGTAACTCCATTAGCAATTCTATCGGTGTATGGACATCCTGGTTTGAATCCTACTGTATTTTCATCTATAAAACCATCCACAAAAACTTCCACGTCATCACACTACTTTGTTTTTTAAAATTCTTTATATTCCATTTGTGATTCCCTCGGTATATACCAACAGAATGTTTTTATCGATACATACCAACGAAATGTTTCTGTCAGTATATACCGACGATTTTAGCAAGGGAATTAATTCGGTTAGTAAATATCACTGCAAAATACCGACAGAAAAATTTCATCAGCAATTTCATTTGTATTCGTTGAATTTCTGGTAATGATTCTAATAGTTTTCTTGATATGTCGTGATTTTGACATAAATAAGAGGTTGAAGTTAAGTGAAAGTTGTGCTTAGAAATGTATATAATTGATACTTTTTGATATGATTATGTATTTAAAATAAAACTAAGTGTTGTGAAGAAGTATGATGAGATGAGGGATGAAAATGTTATTATGATCAATATACAGTGTTAGTATGAGAAATTTGGTTATTGAGTAGTAACACTAATGAAAACTTGTTATTGATAAATTGTTAGGTGGTTCGTATGAAAATTTTAGTGATTGGTTATTCATTAATATTAGCAAAGAAATTGTAAATTATTTGTAAGATCATGCAGTAGAGCTTGAGCACTTTAAGAATCATGAAAAATCACTTATTGAAGAGAGGAACTTGCTAAATTGGTGGCCATTAGTTTCAGCCAAGCAGAGAAGAGATGGAATAATTGACTTTTATGTTAAGATAACTATGAATTACTTTAGGTAAGTGATTTAGATTGTTTGGGTGAAGAAATATAAAACAAAAACCTATAAAATAAGGTATGCTATATTCGGCTCAAGAAAAGAATTTGAGGGAGGATTCTCCAAGAATAAATATGTGCATGCAAATTGAGGATTGATGTTTCTCAACATGGTTACAATGATTTGAATAAAATAAACATTTAAAAGTTATTCTGAAATTGATTTGATTGAGATATGTTTGAATGCATTGTTATGAATTTATGAGGAACAAATGGTACAATGGAGTGTTGGTTGAGAACATATTAAGGTAAGAATGAAATGGTTACTTTAGATTGATGTGGTATTTGTGTTATTTTAGGAAATAGTGTTATTTTGCATTAATAATAACACTTAGATTGTGTTGTAAGACATGCAAGATGACTACTTTGAATAATTATGTGATGCATGAGAACATCTAGTTGCTTGTTAAATTTATGTTCTCCATGAAGCTGAAATTTTAAACAAATTTATAACCTGACTTCAAAATAGAAATTAGAACTTGAAAATTATGGAATTTGGAATAAGTTTCTTCATGAAAATTGTAGATATGAATGTTAGCTTTCCAATGAAATTGGTCTTGCTTAATTCTGATTTTGTAAAACTCCAGATATTAGCTAGAAATCGAGGAAAGGTCTAGACTGCCCTAGGTAGATATCGGGTTCTACTGTGATGGTTGATTTTGCGGTTGAAAACAATAGAACTGGGTGTTTCTTTCCTCGTCAAAGTTGTATCTTTGTATCTTAGCTTTCCATCAGAATAAACCACGCCTAAAACCAATCTCTAAAACTCTAGTTATGACTAAAAAATCAAACAATGTTATGGGTTGATTAGACTAAACCAACTGGAATTTATAAAATTCTAATGCTTGATGGGAATTATTGTTAATTGAGGGTCTTAAGATTTGAGACTATAAGAATAAGTTGTATGGCTTATTATTAGGAAAATATATTGAGGAGATTGTTATATGTGTGTGTGTGTGTAGAAAAAGGAAAATTTAAGATGTATAGTATGGATATATTAGTGATTCAATTTAATTTATGGTGTGACTAATAATGTTTGTTTGGTTGGGAGTTGTAAGAGAAGCATTCGAAAAGAAATCCAACTTCTTAAAAGCTTGGATAACAAGGGTTAAGGTAAGGGATTGACCCTCCTTTGCCTTTTTAATTATTTATACATGATTTTATAATTTTTAGAATTACAATGGTAATTAAATTATATAGAGTATTATTGTTGTTATTGTTAATGGAAGGCATATGCCTTTGAGGTAGAATTGGAATGTAATTTAAAGTTAATCGCATAGACAATAATATGCAGTACATTATGAGATGTAATTTACCGCAACAAATGAAAAACTTTGCATGTATTACTTTTGACTGCAATGGTGAAATTGATATGCAAGAATTATTATTGACCACATTGACGGGATTCGATTTATGATCTATTACCGATTGAAATGGTGGAAATTGTGTACTTCGTGTTAGACCACCTTGACATAAATTAATTTTATATATATATATATATATATATATATATATATATATATATATATATATGATGAGAACTCTAAAATAACTGACTTGTGAGATAGCCAGCAGGTGAACAAATATTGTTGTGGAAAAGGTGTTTGACACCTTAATAGCTTATTCAATAAATTCATTATGCCAAGTAATGAAAAATACTTTAAATGTGGTATGTTCTTATTTTTATATTAATATTTATGGAACTAGTTCCTAGTAATGGGGCTAATGCCTAGTAATGGGCTAGTAGCGTTAGTTTGTCTAACTACCATGATATTGAACCTATCTTATAAGATAAAGTATATGCATTTATTATACATGGGTCGGAAATGATGAGCTTATCATTGTTATCAAAATCGATCTAATGAGTTGAACGGTCATTAATAAGTTTTAATTCTCACATGATTGTACTACATTCTAATATAGCAAAATGAATTATTTGTAATATTCCACTCCCATCAAAATCCATGAGCTGACACATACACACACACTACAATTATGATCCAATCATCTTGGATCTTGTTTTATGTTAACATAGCTTAAGAATATATATCTTGTGATATAAATATAAATATTATAAATTGTTGATGTTAAACTAATTTGTATACCATTCTTAAGCTATGTTAACATAGAATAAGGTCCAGGATGATTGGATCATAATTGTAGTATTGGATTGAGATATTGATGAAGATATCAATAACTTGGTATAGTCCAAGTGTAAGGAAAATTCTGTTGAAGTTTTGGTAAAGTGTACATTAAATTATTTTAAAAGCATTTCTCTGAAATTGTTTCCAAATAGTTGGGGTTGTCATATAAATTGATTAATAAGTTATTTGGCTGATCAAATGACAACAACAATAACATGTAATGGATAATGATTGGGAATTAAATTATCCACACCAACAAAGTTTAACGAAAAAGAAAAATGATTTGAGCATGTCTTCTAAGTATAAAAATAATGGGAGGTTATGTGATAAATTATAAATAATAGAAATAAACATGAAATAAGTGGAATGAATAGTGAATAAAGGAAATTTCTCAATATAAAAAAGGTGTTCTATGGATTGAAGTGCAATGTATCATAGATGTAATGAATGTTAGGGAAGTAAAAGAGCGACATGAATTAAATATGTTGTGAATTAAATAACGATGTGAATTAGACATGATTACATAATGAATTACGATATGTATTAAAGGTGGTTTAGAGAGGGAAAGATCATATAATTTATATGTGTTAAGGAAATAAATTGTGGTGTAAATTCCATTAGTTGTGAAATAATAATATTAATATAAATTGAATAAATTCATGAAGTGGAAAAAGTTATGGAATAACCTGGATGTGGAAAGAAATATTGTATGAAGGTGTTTAAATGAGACCAATTAATTTTAGAGTTGTAAAGAATAAATTGTATAATGACAAGTTCAACTAGATTGTGAATGAAACAGTTATCATGATGCAAGGATGATAATGTGATGAATAAAATGATGGGAAGAAAATTTATTAGGGAATAATGAAAAATGAAAAATGTTGGAAATTGATATAACATTAACATTTTTAAAGAAAAATTTACAAAATTAGTTTTGATCATATAATTGTTAAACGCTAATAACAAGGAGGTTAACTATATAAATTAATAATAATAATAATAATAATAATAATAATAATAATAATAATAATAATAATAATAATAAGTTGAAGAGAGCTTTGAGATGCGATATTGATATAATGATTAAATAATGATAAAAACAATTGTTAAGGTTAGAGGATCCACTAATGGTATTTCAAACAAGTGGAGTATAAACTCTTATTACTTAACTGGAAACCACACACAAAGGAGGTTTCAATCGGATTATAAATTGTTAACATGATTACATTAGTTATCTTATTTGAATAATGCTAAAACTTGTAAATGTTGTCAGGTATTCATGATTATAACTTATATTAACAACAAATCAAGTTCCTTTCAAAGCACAGGTGTCGGTTATACCATATGGTTTAGGCTATAAAAGTGCCAAGTATTTGTTGTACCAAGGTTATACAACATAAATCTAGATTAACCATTTAACAAGTAAAGTATTAAGAGTGAAAAGATAACAAATACAAAACATGTTAGTATCAAATATTAAAGTCCATGTTGGGTTTATACTATACTTATTCTTACACCATTAGTGTAACCTTTTCACCTTGACATAATAAACTTAGCTGAACATAATGAAGAAGAGAAACATAAATAAGTAAGATAAGAACATAAATAAGATATAAGTTAACTAAGTAAAGAAAAGGAAATGAAAAGCATAGACAGAAGATTAATATAAACAAAACTTAAGCATTACAAAAATATAAAGAGAGAGAGAGCAAGAACATGATCTTGATCTGAAAACCAAGATGCCTAAATGCATGACAAATGCCTCCTTTTTTAGGCCTAAATTTGGAACTATTGATTTGATGACTAATTGTTGAGTGGGTGGCCACATCTTGACTTGGTGCCAATCCTTATCTTCTTGTCTTAACAAAACGTCATAGCTAACATCAGAATTTGAACAGATTGTCCCATGAAAGTTCTAGTAAATTGTCTTAGCTTTCCAACAAAAAAAGAATTAGTGCATTTGAACTTCTAGAACTCGAGATATTGGCTAAATATTGAACAGTGTTTGGGTTGCAGGACAGATTCCAACTTCTCCGTTGTTGCTAAGATTTGGACTTCCAGACAGCAGAATTGAGTCTTTCACTCCTCATGAATGTTTTAGGCATGTGTCTTAGCTTTCTAGCCATATGAACCAAATAGAAATCCAAGATGTACGGCTTCAGATATGACCCAATGACTGAACAGTGTTCCAGTTTAGACTAAACCAACATCTCTTTTCTAAGCTTAACTCTATCTTTGTCTTCTTAATTTCAGTAGTTGAACTCATCATCAATCCTTTGAGTTATGTGATGGGCCTGCATTTAAGATGAATATTTACCATAAATTAAAGGTATCTTATATTATTAGACATGTTATTATAAAGCATGCTCTAGTTAAGGAGTTATTGATACTTCAAGTGCAAAACGATGATATAAAACCTTGATAAAAATACACTTTTAAATATTAATCAATGACCATTCAGGGTAAGGAATTTGTTCAATACCCTCCACCCATGAGATCGTCACCCAGTACTCGCACATCCAAGAAGTATTATTTATTCTATAAGGTTAAAAGATATGAAACAGAAGAGTGTGTTTTAAAGAAACAAATGAAAAGATTGATAGCTAAAGGCTATCTCTGTCAGTTCTTGAAAAGGGATTCTCTGTCAATCTACATTGGCACTACTCGAAATCAATGTGATCTTGGGTAGCACCTAGGTATGGGGTGATCCCAACACAAGTAAAAAAAAGTATAGGAAACAAGTCTTTATGATTGCTCGTTTTCAAAACCAATGGTATGAGTTTATCATCTTTACCCTGAAAAATAAAGAGGGATTGTCTCATATGAGGATGCCCTAGTCGTTGATCTCTATAATTCTTTCCAACCATCGAGTACATCAAGTGTTGGAGGATGATGGTAGTACAGTCAACATCTTTTCCTGTGAAGTGATTGAATAGATGGGAATATCCCTTTTAAGACTGACCCTAGTGAAGACTTCTCTTATTAGGATAGAAGGCTCGAGCATACAAGTGAAGAGAGCCTTGTAAATCCCAGTTATAATGCATCAAAGTATGAAGCTTTTCTAGTAGGATTACGACTTGCAAAGGCCTTTGATGCCTACCCATTTCTAGTTCATAATGACTCTTAGTTGGTGGTTGTTCAATGCCAAGAAATATCTTAGGCTAGAGAAACAACTATGCAACAATATCTTCAGAAGGTCCAATCTTATTTCTTTAAGCAAGTTAGACGTAAAAGTATTTCAATCACTCATATTCCAAAGGAAGACAATCATTGGGCAAATCTCTTATTTAAGTTAGGAAGCTTCAATCCTGTAAATCTCCCTATAGACGTCTAGGTTGAAGTTTTAGAAAAACCGAGTGCAGGCAAAGAAGAGTTTGTGTATGTTCCCATCAATGTTGAGAAAGAATGGAGAACCCCAATCATACATTGTCAAAACCCAAATTTAGGTTCCCCAAACAATTGTCCTTTTCTTTTAAAAATAATTATATAAAAAAAAGAGGAAGACAAATGACTTGGTTGGCAAAAACAGGTTGAAGAGGGATTTAAATACATAAATGAGAGATGGAGGAACTAAATTGAATCTTTGATAAAATTAGAAACTTAATTGCACCCTTGAAGGACCTGAATGTGAAGGACAATACAGTTTCAAGGTTAACTTAAGTGAATATTAGACAAATTTGCATAAGAATTAAATCTAAGAACTTAATTAAACTTTTAATAGGCTGATTTTATTTAATCATATGCCTAATTAAAAATTTAATTATGTTTGAGAATTAATTTGGACCAAAATTAAAAGAATTAATTAAGTGCAAGCACTTAATTGGTGAAAAATTAAATTTGAAAGCTTAATCTAGACTTAATTAAAAGGATTGGAATTTTGGAGGACCAAATTTAATCTTTACAAGCTTAACCGGATGAAATAGGGGTGAAATTGCAAGAAAATCAAAGTTTAGGGGTCAATTAAGGGTCAAATCGAAGAAATTAAGGACTGAGGATTAAGATGCAAAATGCACAAAAATACAGGGACTAAAATTGAAAAAAAGGGGTCAAATTGAAATAAGTAGAAGTTTGAAGGGCCAATAAAGGATGAAATTGAAAATATCTAAGACCAGGGAACATGCTGAAAAAAATGCTAAAATCAAAGGGTCCTTTTGAAACATTGTATGAGTGAAATTGAGTTGATTCCTAAAATCAAGTTCAATTGAGGGCTTGATTGCACAAATTTAAAAGAATGAGGCCTTAAATCAAAAAAGGAGAGTTAAAACCCAAATTAATTTAGGGTTTCCTAAAATGACATCGTTCCATTTAAAGGAAATGGAGTGTTTTGACCAAAACGTTTTGTTTTGGTTCAAAATGATGTTGTTTTGTGTTATTCTTGGGCAAAATAATAATATGAGGTCAGATGACTTGTCGTTTGGCTATTGTTCATCTTCCTCCATAAAAAAACATAAAAAAAAACAGATGCTCTATTGTCTTTACCTTTAGCTTTAAGTTGTTCTTATTTTAGTGCCTAACCAAACAAACCCTAAACATGTTCAAAAAATTCTAAAAAAATTCCGGGACCATTTTAAAATAGTTTATGGATCCCTCAAGTGTTTTCCAGTAATTTTGCCAAATATCAGGTTATAAACTTACACTGTAAGATACCAATCCGATATTAAAAATATCTAGTTTTTCTCCAATATTTTGGTAAAAAACAAAAAAAAAATGCATTCTTATCTTGTTTTAAAAATACAAAATGGTGAATGAAATGGCTATTATGTTTTGTTGGGTTCTGCTGATCCTGTCATGTCTGCTGTGGTTTTGCTTCATAACTGAGGAACTGCCTCTCTGCTGCTGGGTTTCACTTCTATTGAGCTTTGCTATTGCTGGCTTTCCTGCGGCCAAGGTTGTTAAAATCGCGATTTTAACACGGCACGGAAAGTACTAAACAAACTCGGATCGTAAAAACGGATCGTAAAATCATAAAATCGTAAGGAATTTTAAAATACATTAAAAAAATTCATGCTTCAAATAAAAATTTATAGCATCTTAAAATACATGATAGTTCAAACACCTTAAAATACATGCTTCAAATAAAAATCCATACATAGTTCAAGCACCTTAAAATACATGCTTCAAATAAAAATTCATACATAATTTAAATAACTTTTCATTAGCTAATAATTAACAAATTTAAAATAAATAATCTGTTGGTGTGTCATGTAAACTAAAACTAGCTTTATTACCTTTATCTTCCTCATTATTCCTCAGACATTCATCAATATCATTAGCATCAAGAGGATTATTAGTGTCACTACTAGTACCAACACCAATATTATGAGCATTAGTGCTGCTACTAGTACCAACACCAATATCATCAATTTGAATCTCCAAATCATCTTCAGTACCATGACTCTCCATTTCAGCATCATTAGGAATTTCTTCTTCATCACTTTCATCTTCATTACCATTTTGTCTTCGTGTTGCACTATCAATAGCACCAAGCAAATCAATGTTTGAATGTTTTTCTCTCTCGGTTATCCAATCATCATCAGATGAAAGATCATCTTCTACACCAAAATCATCAGCTTGCTTTTTGACTTGATTATTATTCAATTTCAAATTGCACATTACAAATACCAAGTCATTTATTTTTCTCTAGTGCAAACGATTTCTTCGTTTTGTATGAACCTAAATAAACAATTCAAATTGATACGATTTTTATCAAATATTTCAATATTTAAAATAAAAAAATAAAAAAAACTTACCATTTCAAATGCACTCCAATTACGCTCACATCCAGATGAAGTACAAGTCCAGCTTAGAACTCGGATTGCAAACCTTTGTAATTCTGGACATTCATCCCCATAACAATCCCACCATTGAGCTGGAGTTTTTTTTTTTATCTCTAGCTGTCTTGGCAGCCTCAATGCCAAACAACCCTTTTGCATCCTTGAATGATTCAAGTTGCAAGTCAATTTTGCACCTTTCACTTGCATTAGGCACCATCCTTTCTAAGAATTGATATAATCCAATTTTAATGTTGGCATTAACCTTAAAATTGGGATTATAATGATAATGAGGATTCAAATAATAAATTGCTCTATGTAAAGGTCTGTGGAGTTGAAGTTCCCATCTTGCATCAACAATATTCCATATAGGTATATAACTATATATATAAAAAAAAACAATAAAAATATCATTACTTTATATATGACGTTCATATTAATAAATGACAACATTTGAAATAAAAATTAGCAAGATATATACCTTTTTTTCACAGAACCAAAATTCACTTGTATCTTCTCTTTTGCTTCATCAATTGCTTTATATATAAAACCCATAGTTGGTTTCTCATCAGAATCAACTAATCGAAGAACTTTAATTAGAGGAAATGCTGCCTTAATACATATAGTAACATCATGTCAAAACATGCTGTCCAAAACACAATTTTGAATTTGTTTCCCTTCTTCTATTCTTGCAAACCTACATGAACTCCACTATTTAGAAGTAAACATGGTCATCAACTGCATTTTATGATCATTCAAACATCCCAGAGTCAAATATGCAATAGCAAACCGAGTGGCAGCAGGCCTAATCAAATCCTTTCCTTTTGTAAAGTGCCTTAGCATGGAAATAAGAATAGTTCTTGAATAAATATATGTGGTGATTCTCCTCCCTTTAGCAATAGTTACTTGATGAACCTCTAACTTCTTCTCAAAATCCTCTAATATCAAGTCAATACAATGGGCAGCACATGGTGTCCAAAACAAACTTTTTCTTTTTTCCATTAATAATTGTCCCACTGCCTTATAATTTGCAGCATTATCGGTGACTACTTGGACAACATTTCCTCCCCAATCCTTTCCACAATGGCATCTAAGATCTCAAATACCTTATCAGCAGTCTTGGACATATTAGAAGTATCCACTGATGACAAAAAAACCATCCCTTTAGGACTATTAACCAAAAAGTTACAAATACAACGTCTTTTTTTATCCGTCCATCCATCAGACATTATTGAACAACCAGGTTTTTTCCATTCTAGCTTGTACTCCTCAAGCAAATTCATTGTTTGATCCACTTCTTGCTTCAAATACTTCTCTCTAATATCATAGTAGGATGGAGGCTTGAAACCTGGCCCACGCTTTGTAACCAATTCAAGTGCCTTAAGAAACTCAGGATTTTTTACACAATTAAATGGAATTGCACTAGTGTAAAAAAACTTTGCAATTTGTCGACATGCTTCTTCTCTAATATCCTTTTTTAGCAATTGATTTAGGGTTGTTTGTGTACTTCCACTCCCACTAGCTACTCTCTTTCCTTTGTCCTTGGAGCTAATTTCTTTTATTTCATCATCATCATCCTCATTTACACTATATTGAAGGGCCTTTCTTTTCTTTTCAGTTGCTTCTAGATTTTTCACCAAAACACCTAAAATCATCTGCTTAATATTTTCTGGTACTTGATGACATGGCTCAATATCCTTACGAGTGCAAGCCAAATGTTGTTTAAAACGAAAAATACCTCCACTAATAATTTTTTGACAATACTTGCACTGAACTTTTCTAGAATTCTTATCAATATCTATCCCATGTTGCCATCCCACATTAAGCCTATTACCAGAAGAATTTTTTCTAGATGCCATAAGTTCAACAATTCAAGAATCAATTCAAATCAACCCTGTAATCAATCCAAACATTTTATAACAGGTTACAAACTTGATTTTAGTACAGACTCAGCAGCAAAAGCAATGCAGCAGCAGAATACTAATTGATTGAACAAAATACATAATGCAAGAATAGTATACCGAATTATGCATTTATAGCATCTTTCTTAGCAATTCACATGAATCACATTAAATAATGTAATACCAAGTAAACAATAAATAAATGAAAGCAATTATAAAGCATTAAAGAAAAGATCATATATTCAGATAGAAGTATTGAATTGACTTAGAATTCATATATATAATCGAAATCAAGCTTTAAAATATTTAATACATAAAATCAAAGTTGAATAAGATCTCAACAATTGTTTTATAAGCTCGGTGATGTTTACGAATAGTTTTATATTACAATCTATACTCTCTAACACGTGGAATGGCAACACCTATTTCTACTATAAATCCATTCATCACAATTCACAACTCAGCAGCAGCAGCAATGCAGTATTGAATCTAAAACAGAGTCACACACATGCACGATTAAATTTGAATCTAAAATTCACAAGCAAACTCTCAACAATAGACATTAGACAGACTAACAGAGTCACAGAAACTTTGAATCAAAATATTAATCTTTAACAATTAACATCATTAAACTGTAAAGAAATGGACATGGTAAGAAACTAAGAAGCTTACCTCTGTTCTGAGCAGTGAGCACCAGGGCTGAGCAGATGCAGATCAATATTGCAATCAAGGTTGGAGCCTCCAAATTCAATCAAAGAAGTACCAGTGAATATTAACATCAAAGTAAGAAACGACAGGGAAAAAGAGACGCAGGTAGTTATCGATAGAGAAGAGAGAACCAGTGAATTTTTGTAGGAGATGAAACAAGAAAAACAGAGTAACTTACCTGGTGAAGAATGGAGAGACACCGTTGTTGTTGTGTGGACTCTGGTTCTCACGGTGGGTGCTGAAAAGGACGTCGTCGATGGTGAAAAAATAAAAAAGATAAGGGGCGAAGGCTGTTGTGGAGGTGGACGGTGGTTGATTGTTGGCTGAGAGAAAGAGATTAAGAGACTGAGTGGCTGAGGATTTCAATTTTAGGTATTTTTTATGTTCTGATTCTTTGATTTTTTTAATGTGAATGGTGAATCTGAAGAGATGAGAGAAGACTGATTGTTTCAGTGAAATGTGAATTGCTTTTGATCTGGTAAAGCCAATAGGCAGTCGACACCTAGCAGCTGAATTGCATCTTTATTTCCTGCAGGCAAACTTGTTCAACCGGGTGTAAAATTGCGATTTTACACGATTTTACCCGATTTTAACGATTTTACCTGATTTTAACCCGATTTTACCCGATTCCGAGTTTTATAGACAATTTAGCACGTAAAGCCTACATTAACTCGTAAAAACATATGATTTTACGAGTTAAATCGCGATTTTAACAACCTTGCCTGCGACTACTTGTATTTATTGTTGATTCCTTTCATCTAGTCTTGTTCGTTGCCTCATTGGTTGTGGTCTATCATTTTTAATTTACTCTGATTGGCTCTCTTTTTTATCGGGTTACTTTAGACACCACCAACTGTGGATTGGTTTCTCCCTTAACCTGTGTTTTTGTTTCATTTTCTTGGTCTTCAATGGCCTGTTTCTGCAGGGAGCTTGTTCCCTTCTTTGAACTTGCATAGATGTTTTTTCTGGTTAGTTAGCCTATTCATTTGGCTTGCCTATATCCAGTCTTTGTTTTCTTAGGGAGCCTATTCCTTTTTTATGCTCCCAATTCTATACATGTTTATGGACTTGCTGGTTTTCCAGCATGTTTGCTTTTGATCTTTATATATAACATTTTAATATAAAAAAATACAAAATGGATATCGTAACCAGTTTATGAGGGTATGAATTCTACAATTTAATGGATGCTCTCGGTATTAAATTAAATAAATTAATAGCCATAAACATTAGGAATTAGTTGTAGACTTTATTATTTGAGGGTATAAAATTACTTTGTAAAGTATACCTTCAAGTATTAAAGATGCAAAGTGAAAAATAAATGCAATGCTAAAATTTAGGCCCTAAAACAGTTAGGATTTGACTCGATAAAGTAGAGACTTCCTCACGAAGGTAGATCTACCTTGAACCTAAGATAAGATCAACAAATAGAAACACGACTTAGAATAACAATTAATCAACAATAAAGCTTATCATAGGTAGGGTGCATTGTGGGTGATGTATCTTTTCCTTACACAACTAGTCCCCTTACCCAGACTCTTACAGACCGTAGGTTTTCTAGTGACCATAATACTAGGTGACAACTCCCTCAAATAATAACTTTATGATTAAACCCAAAACCCCTTCAATTCAGGAGGCAGCTCCGACATTCAATATGTGCACGTCATGACACCTTTAAAGCTACTTGTTAGTTTTAATGCAATATATGATTTGTTTAATTTTTTAGATGCTTAGTTATGCCATGATTTAATATTTATATGCATCTTTAAATTTTGTTTGAAGTTTAGTTTGATGCTCATGATCATTATTGAAATGATAAATGGTAGTTTGAGACATATTTTAGCATGTTTTAGTATTGAAGATGATTAAAAAGGCTTTATGAAAGAATGTGTTGAAATATGGTGTTGCTGTTTTTTTTTTTTTTGTTAGTGGTTGGTTGGGCTTGTTTGAGCTCAATGCATGTTGTTTATGGTTAAGAATATGAAAAATAGTTAATGGAACAATGTTAAAAGTGTTTTTGGTTTGTTGTAGGCAATATGGTTTTGCTTACTATTTTCTCTTTATTTCTTCTTCTTCTTTTTTTTGGTTTGTTGGAAGATCTAAGCTAGATATGAGAGCATACTTAAGCTGTGGTTGCTAGGTTTAGGTTGTTTTATGGGTCTTTGTGCTAGTTTCTGGGTTTAAACCTCTATTGGACATTTCTAGGTTTACCTGCATTTCTGGGTTTGATGTTCATCGATTGAAGATTGCCTTAATCCTTGATGTTCATATCTTTTTTTATCGTTTGTTGGTTCTTACATATGCATATAAGCTTGTTGATCACTAATCTAGGGTTCTAATGGCTTAAGAACATTGAAAACTTGGCATTTGATCCTTACTTCTTCGTTCGGATTTTTCACAAAAAAATCAAATAATCGTGATGATTAGTTGATTATTGTTATAGTCCAACTTTAAAATCTTGCTTAAATGAAGATTTTACATATTGTTATGCCTTTGATTTCATTAACTCTAGTTCGAATTTGAATCTATGTTTGTAGGTTCTTCCACTGTGTTCTTCTTGTTCTTTATCAATTTCAAGTAAAAAACCTCGTTTGATTTTCATTTCTTTGTTTCTATTTCTAGATCATGTTTTTTGGGTTTGGGCTTTAGGCCAGGAAGCCCAGCCCACATGGCTAGGATACACCTTTTCTAGACATAAGAAAGTGTTTGGCATGTCCAATTTCACCAAAGAAAAAAAAAGTTTTTTTTATTATTAAGGCCGTGTTTGCCAAACACGGCCTTAATGTGTTTTTTGTGCCTCTGTTTTTGGATAAGGGAGTATTTGGCAAACATGCCCTACTTTTTTCTTTTAGCACTAATTTTTCCCCTGTTTTGCTAAACAAAACCCCAAATGATTTCCAAAAATTCTGAAAAAATTCATAGACCATTCTAAAATTATTTATGGATCCTTCGTATGTTTTCTAACCATTTCATTTAATATCAAAGCTATAGAATTACACTATAAGACATTGGCCCAGTATTAAAAATACATGTTTTTCTTTGAAATTTAATGATACATTTTTAATCTATGACTATCTTATTTGAAATAATTGTGTTTCAATATTCTTTAGATAATACCTAATGAAAAACAGTCTCAAAAGGATGAGTATTTGATCTCCTTAGGGCAACAACCCCACAATCTCTAATGGATGGGTATGTGATCTCCTAGGGCAACAACCCTATAATTTCCAATGGATGGGTATGTGACCTCCTTAGAGCAACAACCCCACAATCTTCAAGGGATGAGTATGTGATCTCCCTAGGGCAATAACCCCACACTCTCTTAAGGATGGGTATGAAACCTTCATAATGTGATAACACCATTCTCTAATGCAGTTCTAAATTGGTATACTCTCTTAGCAATGCCCAAAGACATCTCCAATCCTCTTAAGGATAGCCAAACTAAACGAATTATGGGTATTCTTGCAATCGAGAGTTCCTCATCATTCCAAGCAGGGAGGCAACAACCAAACTCTCCAAGAAAATTTCTTAAATAAATTTCTAAGTATGGGCATTGGACCCATATAAAAGGCCTAAAGAAGTCTCCCTAAATTTTATAATTATGGGTGTTGGACCCATACACAATGCCTAAAGAAGTCCCACCAAGCATGCCAACCTAAAAATCTTGTAAGTATGGGCGTTAGACCCACACAAACCACCTAGAGGTCTTCACTTTATCAAAAGGCCTTCCATCCTTACTTATAAAATAATAAGATAATACATAATGTAACTCAATATATATATAAATAAATCTTCAAGGCCTTAAGGCCAAATCCAAGGCTTAAAGCTATAGTATTCATTACATGATAAAAAAATAAAAATAAAAACCCTACAAGACCAAGGCAAATAAACAATACAAATTATTTCTACTAAAAAAAAGGATTTCTATTTGTCCAGTCCTGGCTTTTAGGCAAGGTAAACACCATCCTAGGCATTAGAAAGATATCCTTGAAGTCTAGAACCTGGCCATTAGGAAAGGACTCACTAAAGCCCACATGCATTCTTATAGAGAGGATAAAGAAATACAAGTTGGTCATGGATAAAAAGAGCCTATCCCCGATGGTCTCTGCTAAAGAGACAAACTCCTCATATTCAATATAGATCTCTTAAGAAGAATTATTCAATGTCTCTATTCTCATACAAGAGTTTTATGCCTCCTCTTTTGCCGCCTTCAGCTCCTCCCTCAAGGCTTTTTTGGATTCTTTAAGCTCAACTACTTTTTTCTCCAAATAGTTTATTCAGTTGTACATCTCCCCAAACTTCTTTCTAGTCGAGCTCAAGATGTAGGCCTATTCCTTTAGTTTCCCTTGCAATTGAGCATGGGAAACATTAATAGCCATTAACTCAACATCTTGAGCAATCTTATCCTCCCCCATTCTACACACCTTTAACCTATCAGCATGATACTACTCAATGACCTCTTTTATGACCCTTCTCTCATTGGTTCATCAACTTCTCGAATGAGCGCACGTTACGAAGGTCTATGCAAATAAAAAGTGACAAAAATAAGTTAAATTATTACTATCAAAGACTAGTTCACTAGAAAATAAAAAACTATATAAAAATAATTCTTCATACCTGAAAGGCCATCTGCCCAATTATAACCAAGTGGCACTAATAGTTAGGGTCTGTCAATGTGTTAACATTAAAGGGAAGGGTGAGCAGCCTTTCCAAAACATCTATGACCTCCAGTCCCCTAGGCCCTAGGGTGGACCTCCCTTGTAGGATAGACTTCATGATTCTTCTCTCCTTCTCACTGAGATTGGGAAAGCAGAAGGGAGCATGATTCAAGTTCAGTCTAGAGAAATATTCTTACACCTTCATGGTATAAAGCATCTGGCATGAAGACCCAACAAACATAGGAATTGGGTCGAGTAAAGCTAGAGTGCTGGTTAAAGAAGTTATTACTTCCACATCAAAGTCAGAAGCAAGAAAGACCCTTCATCTCTTCCAGCAAGAGGTAACATCAAGGATGACCGAGGTGGGAGTAGGCACCTTGAAACCCTCTAATACTGGAGATCAACTCCTCTCTATAGTTTAACTTCCCTTTGTAATATCTTAACACCTGACCTTTAGTTGAAAGAGCAGCTGTTAGGAGCCCCTCAATATCTATGAGAGCTTCTTCTATACCCATCCTCCTAGATACCATGGATTCCTCTAAGAGGAAGACTGAAAGGTCTTCAAACAAGGAGGCACGACTGGGTGTTAGAGTGGTCACGTGGCTAGGCATAAATGATGTGGACTCGCTAAAATCTAATTTAGCTACTTTTGGAAAATGTTAGATGATGAATAAAATGATAGGCTAAAAAAAATGACGTACTATTATCAGAAGGCTAATAAATTCTTTGAGTCATGAAGTTGATTTCGTACTCTGTCTAAAGCTGACATAGCCCACTGCATAGCCTTTCCTCTTTCTCATTGAGAAGAGGCTTATTGGTCACACCATTGGGGGCACTCTTTAAAAGCGGGAGCAACCCCAGATAACAATGTAGCCTCTATGAGGTCTAGCCACCATTGACTTTTACTATCACCTATTTTCCCCTTCATTTCTTTACATGAGTGGATTTACCTTTGAAAGTACCTTTCATAGGCCCTCTTAGCCTAGTAGAAAAAAGTAAAAACCAAAGGATGGAAGGCCTCCCTTCAACACTATTGATTAGCATATAACAGTGTTTGAATACTCTAACCATAAGCTCCACCTTGAGGATTCCCAACAACTTATTGAAAGCTGAAAAGGTGGTACACCTGTTAGGGTGGAGCTAAGTCGGACTCAAGTTATAATAACAAAAGACATACCTCACAGACCCTTGTAAGGAAAACAAGTACCATAACTCGTACATAAATATAGAGGTAGTAATGATAAAATTTACCCTAACAAGTATGTTGGTGCCCTAGGTAACCTAGTCATACTTGGTTTGCCAGATCCAACATACTTGGGTATGGCCACATGCTGAGCCCAAGTGAACATAAGTCTGACGAGTTGTCATATCTAATATGCTTGGGTTCGGCCACATACTGGGTCAAAGTGAACGTAGGTCTAGCAAGTTGCTAGACCCAACATACATGGGTTCAACCATGTGTTGAGCTCAAATGAGCATGGATCAGATGAGTTGTCAAACCCAACATACTTGTGCTCGGCAACGTGCTGAGCCCAAGCAAATATAGGTATAACGAGTTGCCAGACCTATCTCTCATGGGCTTGGATACGCGTCAAGCCCCAATTGACTAAAGGTCATTATAGACCCATATCAAGACCATAAAACTCCTTTTATCTATTCTTATATTGTTAACATGAACTGTTCATGTTAGGAATAATCATCTCTCTACATCTATAGGCATATAAAAAGTCTCCTAGAGGCCTATCACATTTTCACCTCATTTATAATGTGTAAAACATGTTTAT
>Ga0325400_1000815_pt1 | contig 24349 bp, 20 predicted proteins | sample PopdelMetagenome_2_FD_205662 | JGI IMG/M metagenome (GOLD analysis project Ga0325400, IMG submission 205662) | Populus deltoides microbial communities from Bellville, Georgia, United States - Xylem-PdKOR-R1 | ecosystem: Host-associated > Plants > Phyllosphere > Stem > Wood/Secondary xylem...
TTAGGGCTTGAAAAACTATAGTTCTTTCTTTCGCTATACACTATGTCAATTGATATCATAGTAGGTTAGCTTGTTTGATGGACATAGATGTTAGTAATAACTTCCCACCCCGCATTGAAGGAATGGAAGCCATCTGGGACATTATGAGGGCTTGAGAGACAATGTGGAGAACCCTATCATAAAGATTTGATCAATTGGATCTACTATCTAAAGGAGGCACAAACAAGTATCGTGATGAGGAGATGGATGTGCTGAGAGACTTTACTTCAGGGTGAACCACCCCGTATCTATTCTTGTGGACCTATATAGGCATCATGACTACATGGAGAGTGCTGTTTATGTTAGGCGATGCACTCAACCTTTTCATAAACGTGTTCTTAATTTTGATGAAATTTCTTTTTTTTAATGGGGATTTTTCGAAGAAAAGATTTGATGGATGGTTATCAGAGTTGTACTTTTTATTGAAGAAAATTCCTATTTATTAGAAGGGTCAAAGAAGCAAGATTGTGTTCCTCTTGAGGTTGATAGCATTCAAGAGCATATTAACTATGAGAATCATCAAAACAAATCTATGAATAGCGAGCATTCTTATGATTCCAAAGAATAGGAAATATTGATAGATGTTGCTGAGGTGAATGCCTATTATAATGTTGTTTAATCAAAGCAAAGGGGGGAACACAATATCAGCTACTTAAAACAACGGCTTTGTTGCTTATTTTTCAAATAGTTAAGATTGATTTATTAAGAACTTTTCAGTTCAGAGTTTTCTCTATAGTTTAAGGTTGTAACTCTAGAGCTTGAAAAACCCTAGTTCTTTCTTTCACTATACGCCGTGTCAAAGCTAATGGATCACGTTTCATTGAATTGCTATTTTATCTTAATTATGTTGAGTTATACCTGAAATGAGAAATCCATCTAGATGAATCTGTTGACAAACCTAAACTGATGCCTATCTGTTTTGTTAAGAGAAAGGCAGGGAGACTTGAGTGAATCTGTTTCTAGCTTGCTAGCATGTGTGAGGTTCACTTAATATGTTTTAATCATAAGTATAATGGGATCTTTGTGCACATGTCATAGCCAGCTTGATATATAATTTTGGAAGTACAATTTGCTTACAATCACTGATATTTGTTTGCAGGTATGCCCTGTTTGTTTCACCAAGGTGGGGGTGGATATGGTTGATCACATAACAACAGAACATCGAACAATTTACAAGATATCCTTTTTTTTTATTTGGAATTTTTTTTATCTTTTTACTTGATATTTACTTTTGCTTACTGCATCTTGTCCTTTTACTGCCAGTTGAATTGTTTTTAGTTCTTTTATTTAGACTTGAGACCATGTCTGCATCCTTGACTATAGATTACAGTTTGCAAAAACTGAAACTTCGGAAAGGTGAGTCACATTCGAATTCTACTTTTCTGAAGAAGGAGTTAGAGGATGGATATTGGCAAGCGTTATTTAGTGGATCATCCTCAGTGGTTTCTTCCTCCAATTTAGCACCTGATCCATTGCTTTCATTCCTTTGCAATGTACCCCCTGCTGAGAAGAATGAGAGTGCACAGCCTAGTTTATCAAGTAAAGTGACCGTAGAAGAGAAAAACTCAGATGTGAAACTATTGGAAAGGTTAGGTGTTTGGTTATGCTTTATGACATCATTCACATTTGTGCTAATGTTTGTTCCTATATATATGTTTTGCTGGGAAAAAAAATTCAAAGGGCTAGTTCTTGGCAGGGTAAGTAAAAAAAACAATATAATAGATGGCAGATGGTTGAAAGAATATACAAGGTTAGCTTATATTCTGAAGCCAAAGTGTGGAAAAGAGACCCAAAGCATTTCAATGTTACAAGTGCCAATTATTGATAATTTGTTAGTGAACGATGATGAGAAGAAGGATGGATGCAATGTCATTTTATGATATATTGGGAGAGCTATATAAGATAGGATAGCACCACTGTCATTATAGTAAGCACTTGGAAATTTTTGAGTGGAAACAACAAAAGAACTCTAGGGAGGTAAATTTTCCTAAATAGGATGGGAAGGAAATATTGACAAAGCGACAATCATGGTAAACAAGAAAGCCCTACATTTGATTCCAAGCTCACTGGAACCTTGAAGTTCCTGTGGTTTGATTTATTGTCTTAATGTGGTGATTCATACTAGTATGATTATGATTCTGCGATGGTTTTCATTTTAATACCGCTACTTGATTGTTTTCTTGCAGTACCAACTCTGATAGTATTTTTATTATTGCAGGAATGATCTCCTATCACCTTTGTCAGATGAGGAACACATGGAGAAGGCAAGGAGAAGTGATTTCGTACAGGGACTGTTATTGTCCACTATATTTGATGATGGACAATGAATGAAACAAAAATATTAGCGTTGTTGGTTGTCAACTTGAGATTAAAACAAAAAGGTCTTAATTGTGAATGCTATGTTGAATATACCTTGTCTAATAGAGCTAGATTAGATGCAGCTCGGAATTGTATCCCGCAATTGTATGTAATCCATGAGAGGCCATATCGGAGCCAGAATTTCAAAGCTCCTGTGCTTAATGGAAATTTAGCGTTATTCTTCTAGCAAAATCTCAAATCCCAATCAAATTCCTATTGTGTACACTTTGCCTGTATGGGAAAATCTTGTTTTGAGGATCCTGGTGGTGATTCTGCCACTAATAATGGGGTTTTAATTGCTGGTTATGGTTCTTCAATGCATGGCTCTATGGTGCTTATGACTTGATCACAAATCAACCTGAATTATCTCACCCTGCTTGGATGGCCTCATCAACAATAAAGATACTTGATGTATATGGTCTCCTGTTAGGTGAGAAGGCACGCAGTGGTCCATTTCCTTAATACTGGTTTTTATTGAACAGGCTAGATACTCGATCCGTCGTGCTTTATAATAGAATGAGGATATTAGGAAGAAGCTAAAAGTATAGTGAAGGAGCACGTACCTTTAAGATGGAGGGAGTACCTTTAAGATTGGGACTCTGACCCATACGAGAAAAAGGACCATACTCAAGAACAGACTGAAAAGTAACACTTGAGCCGCTAACGGAGAGCGTCCAAGCACTGAAAGACTTGAGCCAGTAACGGGTTTGCTGCATTCGCCGAGTCCACTGGTGAGGGGTGGAGACTCCTTTTTCCTGTGAACTGCGGCCTCTATACCTTCCACTTTCAAACTTCATAATGCTCAGGTTTTTTTTGTTCCCCCAGAAAATGAGCCAGTGGAAACGACACTAACAAGTTGTGTTTAAGAATAGAAAAGTTCGCTTCATGTGATACTGTCATTCATATCCCAATCTATCACAGAATCAAATGGATATATTTTTTAGTTCTCTGAATTTACGTCATTACATTCCGAACTGTTCTATTTTCAAGGGGGAAAGTTCTCAAAAATCCACTAAATTTACATTAGCCGTGGCGAGCATGTAAACCTACGCAGCCTAGTAAAAAATAACTTGATCCAAATATGGCCAGCTAAAGAATGAAGTGTAAACTTCAAAGATCACCTACGACTCTGGGCGAAGCTTCCTCAATAGCCATTTCTTTCGCAATTTAACATCCAGTGCCATAAACGTCTTCGCTTTCAATTCATCCTCTAATAAATCACAGGCATCTAATACAAGGTCTTCGTCCATTTCAGGCAATGATTGGATAGCTTCAATTACTTTCTCTATAGAGTTGGAGTTTGAGTTTTCATCCTTCCTTTTATCTGATAAAGATGAGACTGCAGTTGCCATCTCACGAAGGGCACTAGCCATGCCATCCTCATCACCACGGGGCTTTTTGGGGGGAGCAGAATTTGATTGGTTTTCTAATCGACGTTTGTTCTTCTGTGTAGGTGCACTGGATTTTGAAGCTGTATGAGCAGGGTCCGAGATACCACCAACTTCATCTCCACTGGAATTTGATGCAGCTGGCGACTGAGAGCTCTGTGGCATTCCACAAGACTTGGCAATCTTGAAATCATTTTGCAGCTCTGCATATTGAGCAGAGAAGCAGTCTCTCTCATCACTGTCTTGATCACTGCATATCGTACACAAATCTTTATAATATGGGATAGGCCGGGTCATGAACTGCCGTGCATCTGTATGCGTCTGCATTTTATCATATCAAAGGCTTTTATAATATTCTTGCTTCAATGCCATACATAATCATCAGCAGTTACCATTTGACGAGCATCAAAGGCTTTTTATAAAGCTGCTATTCAATTTAACAAGCATCAGTTGGTTATGGGTTCCAGATACAGTAAATAGACACGTACCTTGATATAGTCTTGCCAAACATAATCATCAGCAGTTACCATTTGACGAGCATCATCCCAAGTAAACCCATCTAATTCAAGGAGATTCTTTATAACATTATGCTGTCTTCTCAGAGTTTTGAAGCGATTTTTCAAAACATCCAAGTCATAGTTAAAGCCGAACCTGGCATTGAAAGATGCAATCATGTCCATCCATGCTTGTTTCCGGAATACACCATCAATCTGATTTCCTTTCTGCCATTGTTCAAGCATAAGGTCAATGAAATAGCGGTCCATTGGTGGTTGCCAATATGTCCGAGTGCGGTTGCTTGCCATGCTTCCTGTGATATTTGGTGCAGCCTCTTGCACATCATCCCCTACCCCTTTTGTCACAGAGTCATCCACTACTTCTGAAACACATATTCTGTAATCTTCATCAATTGTGATTTCTTGAAGAATTTCAGCAACTCCCTCACTACCAATATTTGGCTGGGTGGTTGTGACTTCTTCATTCTCAGAAGGTAGTAGCAAAGGCAGTGACTCTGGCACATTGTCACCTGGTAACCAACCATCAAGAGACAGTGACGAATTTTAAAACTAAATCCTTGAGTCCTTGTGATGCAGACATATTACTGTCAAAGACAGCATCAAAGTTAGATTCTTTACCTTTTTTCTCAACAGTTGGATCTCCATATATTAAGCACAAATCACTATAATATGGTATAGTTTTTATTCTGAATGCACGTGCATCTGGATGTATCTGCAACTATAACACATGAGATTTCAAGTATATAATAATTCTTTTCAATTTAGCAGAAGTGAGAAGCTTTTCACCTTAATATATTCATCCCAATCATTATTATCAGCCGTCACCATTTGTCGATTCTCATCCCAGCTGAATCCCTTATATTCAAGGAGCTTCTTGACAGCCTTATACAAATTCCTCAGTGTTTTGTGCCGATTTTTCAAAACATCCTTTTCACATTGGAATTTGAATTTTGCATTGAACAAGTAGGTCATATGCTTCCATGCTTTTTTGCTAAATAGATGATCATCAAACTTGTTTCCATTGCTGACCTGCTCTAGTAGAAGGTCAATAAAATAGCGATCCATTTCAGGGGTCCAAATTGTCCGGAGACGATCATTACCATTTCTGGCTTGGATGCCCATTTCAGCATTCCAAACTGCCCTGCTTATTAAAAAGTTATTAATTAATAGTTAATGCAGAGACAGTCTCTTATTTCCAGTCACATTCCTCTAAATATACTACCAAGCACAACACAATAAAGCCATTCTGTTTTCCATGTCAACCTAAACATCCTCAATGTTTGATTCTTAGGTTATTGAAATGATAATCGATGCCCTCAAATTGATGAACAAGTGCTATTGATTATAATGCACGAACATGAAGATGGTTATGGCACAATGCTGTTGCTGTTCACTTAATGATACCAATTTTTCTTAAAGTAGAGGGGGAGGGGGGACAGGAAAAAAAAATAATATAATAGTAACTGTTGCATTTTTATGTAACAAATCCTAGGGCTGTGGAATTGTTATAGAGAAGTTTTAAGAAAAAGGGAGAAAAACAGGAGGGGTGAAAGAACAGAGAGAATATACGGAAAACAAAACTTTGTAATTTTCATTCACTGATTCTTTATATTGAGAAACCGTATATAAATGCACTAAAGACTTGATTCCAAAGTTTGAGAATAGAAACTTTGAACACGCTCTACGCCAGATGTTTCCACCCAATCACTAGGATTGGTATATTAATTCCTATAGTTAAATAGGTTATAATGCCCCCTTGCTTCATTTGATCCTTGTTCTCAAGGATCATAGGTTGGGAACTTGAAATGGGGTAAATGTGATAGCAAATAAAGCAAGTTGAAGGCCTCTTTGCTTACTTGTCATCTTCATTATGTAGCTTGCCATAGTGTATCTACTGTCAGTTCAGGTCCTTAGAATGTGAGGTTGTCCTTAACAAACTTTCACCTTTGCTTTTACAAAGATTTATTTCAGGCCCAAAATTCCCCACCAGGATTTAAACAGGAGGACAGTTAGATCATAAAATGTAAAAAGTCTATAAACTTCAGGCCAAACTTCGAGGACAGCAGAAGCGCCAACAAAAACTACACAGAATGTTTCATGGGCATCGTCCTAAGACCTAAATGCTGGAATTGGAAACTCTAGCTTAAAGCTTTAAACACGCTACCAAAATAATCCCGATCAATAGTGCAAACAAGCAAGCAGGGCCATAACATAGCTCTTGTAAATGAGGGGGGGGGGGGACATTTTGAAGATGTGGCCTCTCTTCCCTGTCAAGTGGTCCTTAAAACAGGTCTGCAAACTTCCAATGCCATACACCATGAACTGATTCAAGAGTTGCACTTGCTCCACCATAATCACACTTACACCATGAACTGATTCAAGAATTACACTTGCTCCGCCATAATCACACTCCATTTGCATACTATTATCAAACTATAGTAATGTTAGCCATATTCTTCATATGCAAAAGGAACACATTCCATTAATTCTCACAAGCAAGGGCTTAGTATTCATAATCCAACTAACATGGTAAAAACAAAATGCAACTCCTCTTAGACTTGTAATCAAAACCCCACACCACTCCAAACCACTCAGTGGGTTTTTGTTCAGGGAGGAGGCCATTAGGTGCCATCTGTTAGCTACATTCAGGCTAATTCATACTGCCACGACAGGTTGCAAAATCACCAAGACCAGTCACCTGGTGCTTCATCTGTTCGTTCTAAGTTTATAGGCTCAAATGTATAGAACCAAGTATTTAGTTTGTGTATGTACAGATGGTTTCTGTTACAACTCAGTGAAAGAAAATTACGAAATTTCCTTATCGTTTTCGATCTATCTTCTTTCTCTTTTCCTCTTCATCTTACTTAACCTGTGACAGCCCTAAAACCCTAGGACCATCTTCAACTATTAAGTGATATTTGAATCAAACAGAGACAGATATAGAAGCAATAACTGTAGGGGGAGAAGGTAGGAGCAGAGAGCGCCGATAAAATACTATATATATAATCTAACAGAGCATGAGTTAGAGAGAAGGAACTAGTCAAAACGCACCTGGGACGGGGAGATGTCGTGTAGGGACGGATCTAGGTCAGGGGTTTCTGCAAGTTAAATCAGGGATAGGGCTTTTCATGGATAAGGGGGAAATTGAAATAGCGTTCCCGTTGGAATGCAATGATAACCTAGATAGGGTTATCACGATTTTGACAAGCATATCACAATCCAATCAGGAAAATTAATATTCTTATTTATTTTATCTTATCATTTAATAATTTAATTAACTATCTCATAATTATGCTATTTATTATATAATCACAGCTTACATTATTGTCTTTAGAGGAAAAATAATTATTATTTACTTAGCGCCAAATTACTGATCACTAACTATTAAACAGATTCGATTAATACATCATAAAAAAAAACTTCTTCCCTTTTGTAATTTAGATAATTGCTCTGTAATTATGATATTTATATACAATTATGTATAATTTCAATAAAAAAATAATTTTTACATCATAGAAAAAAAGAAAATATTTAAGCATGAATTAATAAGTATTTATTTATACTTATTGCATCTTAAACACTATCTTATTATTTTATAAATTTAAAAACATTATAATTATACTTTCTTGAAAATGTTCAGGGGAGATATTTATTAAAATTATATTCTTATTTTCTATTTGTATTTTCATTTTTCATCCTATCTCAAGTTATCGTACCATCTCATGAAGCATATATTATTGATTATCAAATAAAATCTTATACCAATAAAGTGTTGATCTAACAGTTAAGGTATCGTTATATCCTTACAAGAATAAGAACACAAGTTCGATTCACAGAAAACATACTTGTTGGGAGGAGCAGCCATAAACCGCGAACAAGACTAGTTTTATTTTTTAAAATTAATATAAGAATACCCAAATAAAAAAAAAAACAAAACAAAACCTTATGACACATATTAATAAATTGGTCTAAAAAATCTAATGAGACACCCACAAATGAGAAATGGGTTGAATTTTTTATACATTATAATTGAAAAATAAATTTTTTAATTTTTCACGAGATATTTGATAAAACTTGGATTTGTTTCATAATAATTATAATTATAATTATAATTATAAAAAAAACTAAAACATGTGGGATGCGAGTTACTGTAACTTTTTTCACAAAATATATTTTTAAAAAAACTAAATTTTTATTGGTTAATTTATTAATTTACAAATTAATTCGAAAATATGAAAAGGCAGGTAGTCAAGTGTGACTATTAAAACCATAGTTTTAAAATTCAGCCCGGTCCGGCGGGCCGACCCGGGGCTGGAACCAGGCCGGGTTGAATAAAAAACAGGTGAAGAAAAACTCGGTGTGACCCAGCTGACTCGGCAACCCGAAAAGATCCAGTTAAAAACCAGGTTGTAACTCGTTGATTTTTGTTTTTTTTTTACTAAAACGATGTCTTTTTAATTTTTTTTAAAAAAATTGACCCGAGCGATTTAATGATCCGGTTAAAACCTGGAACCCGAACTTTGGATCGGTTCTAAAAACTATGATAAAAACATATAATACGTTAACACATGCACAAACCTTACAGGTTGTTAATTATGCAATAAGTAAATAATGCAAGTTATGAGGATGAAATTGAAACACTAGTGGTTATAACACAAATTAAATAATCAACGTGACACCATCATGTTTGGTTGGAAACTTTCATCCATGTCCTTTACTGAATATTTTCAGCCTTGAAAGGTCAAACTTGGCATAACGCCATCCTAATACGATTATCAAGCGCCGTGTATTCCTTGGACACTGAAGATTGCACTAATATTCTTTAATAATAATAATAAAAAGAGAACAAATATTTGCCAGCAGCGGATAAACGTAAACCAGTTTGGTTTTGCTGCAAACTGGCAATAAGTAAAAACTAAACTATTTTAATGTGTTTGGAATTGAGTTTTAGCCTATTTTTTTAAAAAAATGAATTTTTTTTAGTGTTTTTGAATTATTTTGATGTATTAATATAAAAAATGAGTTTAAAAAAATAATAAAAAATTATTATAATGTATTTTTAAGTAAAAAAACACTTTGAAAAGTAATTTTTACCACACTCTCAAACATGTATTGATGATGACTAGACTACGGTAATTTCTTTGAGTTTTTGTTTTGTTTTTTAGCACAGTAAAAAATTTTGATAAAATAACACAATGTAGAAAATATTTGGAGATATAACACAGTTTTACGAGTCGCGGATGGCAATTGCAACTCTAATATCATAGTTGTCATTTACAACTCTTATTTTATATTTTTCATTTGCGACACGCGAATCGCAAATGACATCTATGACTTCACCTGAGGTTTAAACTCTAAGACTCTTTCTTCTCTTTCTTCTTCTTATTTCCTCCTCTCTCTTTCTCTCCCTACAACTACCATCCTTCCCCTCTCACTAAATTCAACGACCTTCCTCTCTTTCTCTCTCTCTCTCCCTACCGCCAAAAACACCCACAACAGCACTACATCCCCCATCTCTCTCTTTGTGTGTACTTCTAGATTGTAGGCCATCTCTCTCACTCTCTAGCTCGGCTCATCAATTTTCTAGCCAAAACATCTATCACTAGTCACCATCACCACTCACATTCTATATTTAGAGGTATATCGAACATTTTTTCTCTATCAATTAATTGTAGTTTATGCTAATATGTGCTAATTTGATTTTATAGAATGTTAAGGTTTTGAATTAAAGATTAGGTTAATTAGATATAATTTGAGTTGATAATTATGTTATTTGGTAAAATAATCAATGATTTTTGGATTGTTGTTCATTGTGAATCAATAAAATTATTTTGGAAGAGTTAGTGTTGGTTTAGGAAATTATGGATTATACCGAATTACATATAAAATAATAAAATTAGCTATAAAATACATGAATTTGATTGATAATTTTGTTATGATAGCAAAATTTGATGAATGTAGGTGTTTATCGATTAATTTGATGAATTTAGGTTTTATTTGATTATATTATCGTCATAGCTTTGTTGATAAATTATGCACTTTGATTAACCCCAATATATTAATAAATTAAAAAATGTATTTTGTTATGTTGTTTGACAAAATATCTTGTAATTTAAGAATATTATGCTTTTATAATAGTATCATTGTCAATACTGAAAATGATATCACTTATAATGGAAGAAGCCATGAATTCCTAACGGCTACATTAGATATGTCCCTTAACAATTTATCTAGAATGTTTTGTGATTGATCTGGTTGGAATATGTTTGAAATAAAAGTTAAAATTACTTGGAGGATGTTGCAAACTTAGGCCAATCAAGCTTGTTATATCGATGTACCAATATTTAGTGATAAGAGTGTGAATTCAATGTTTGGATTTGTAGGGATTAATATGTTGGAGTTATACTTAAATAGTAGATCTAGATGATGAAACTCTTTTAGTATGGAGTTGACTCAGGTTCCAAATTACCCTTAAAGAACCACACGGGCATCATAAGCAGCTAGTCCATTTAGGTTAGGTGGTAATACAAGTAAACAAATATTGGTGTAGGAAGTTGTTAATATAAAACCTCAGTTGGGTATGACATTTACTTCATATTGCTATGGAAAATCTGAACCAAGTGATGACAAAGATGACTGTCACATTGATAAAGTTGAGGTTGAGGAGGAAGATGGAGAAGATGGGGAAGATAGGGATGCTGAGTTAGCTGAGCCTGTTAATCAATACATGGCTTCTCCTATTCATAAATTTGAGGTTATGAGTATGGATGATTAATACGGATGTAATGACTAGGCTAATAATCATTGGTATTTGGGCTTATTAGTTAATGAATTAAAGGTTGGAAAAAAATTTAGAGACAAGTCTGAATGTATTAATATGGTAAAGCAATGACATATAAAAAATTTATTGTAGTACAGGGTTCATCATTCAACTAAAACTTATGTTCAATTGCATTGTGTTCAAGGTCCAGTTTGTAGATGGTATTTAGAAGGGGGATATCACCAAAGGTTTAATTCATAAGAAGTTTCAAAATTGAAAGGGTCACACACATATCAAAACCCTCTCGTTTTGCGACGCTATTGTCAGATTGACTCAGATCTAATTGTTGAAGCGATGTTGACAATTGTTATCACACGTGTACAACATCACGGTGATCATCCTTCTAGATTGAGGTTATCGAGGTAGATGTGAGTGGAGAGGATAAAAAATTATTATCCTTTATCAGTAAAAAAAAAAGGGAAAAAGGAGTCGCCACTTAGTATTATGATTATTAGAAAACCTAATGGTCTACGATAGTCTGGGTAAGGGGACTGGTTGTGCAAATGGAAGATATATCAACCCCAATGCACCCTACCTATGGTCTACTTTGTTGTTTGTTCTAAATCGCGTTTCTATTCATTAATCTATCTAAGGTTCGAGAAAAGTCCTCCTCAGTAAGGAGATCCTTATCTCATCAGGTAAAAACCTAATCATTCTAAAGTTCAAAATAGTTCATTCAAGGTTTAAGAAAAGTTCTCCTCTGTAATGAGATTCTTATCTTATCGAGTCAAAACTTAACTATTTTAAAGGGAAATAAAAAGGTTTTTATTTGAAATTTTGGCCAAATTATAATGGATAATCACAAACTTTTAATTTTTTCGCATAAGAAAACAAACATGAAAATTTCAAACTCTATTCATATGCATTAAAACAAAGCATATTTTTTTGTATTTTTGAAATGAGGGAATTTTTTAATTTTTTTGGGAATTTCAAAGAAAAAAATGTATTTTTTAATATTGGGTCCGCATCTCACAATATAAGTCTATGGCCCAATATTAAACAAAATCATTGGAAAAATATACGAGGGGCCCACAAATAAATTCAGAATGATCCCGGAATGTTTTTAAAAAATTTTGAAATTAAAAAATTTTAAGGGTCTTTTTTGCTAGATATTAAAATGAAGATAAGCTAAAAACTAATAGATAATGTTTAGATATGTTAGTGCGGTTGCGGTTGAAATTAAAATCAGTTTGTGAAAAGCAATTATGCATTGCTTTTCATGCATTTTCTCCTCTCTCTCACCACTGATACTTTCCCATTACTTTCCCAACGGTCCTTACCCTACCAAAACTGTTCACAGAACGGTTGCAAATCGATGTTACCATGGATCTAACTTCCATTTTCTACCTTCCCCATATTGTTCCTTTATGCGTTTTCTCCTCTCTCTCATCACCGACACTTTCCCATTACACGGTCCTCCACCCTCCCAAAATTTTTCTGTTATGGTTGCAGATCAATGTTACCATTGATCTAACTCTCATTTTCTACCTTCCCCAGACTGTTCCCTTCTCTCGTCTCCTGCTACAACAACCCCGTTTCAAAATTTTGCAAAAACCACCACGTATAGGACGACGCCAGTTCGAGAGCAAACTTTTTCCCCTTTGTCCCTTCTTCTTTCCAAACGAAGATTAAAAACCCAAACCTTAACTGATCTGTCCCTCTATTATTACCATTACAGAAAAACGCAACAGATTCGTGCTGGGAAAGGTCACACGAGCGAGAGACTCGTAAGTACCTGCCTTATCTTCGTCAATTTTGTTTAAAATTTAGCTCAAAATCTCATTTTTGTTCTGGGTCTCCATTGTTTTGGTTTGCAAAACAAAGCTGCAGAATCGTGCTGGGAAAACACCTAAAAGAGAGAGACTGAGGTAAGTTCCTGTCTTATCTCCATCTTTAATTTTTTTTTTTTGCTTAAAAATTGCATGTTTGTGCTGCTGCATGATCGATTTACTGTGTGTTCTTCAATTGTTGAATTGAGCTACAAATTTCATTGTTGTTGCTGCTTATCTTCTGTTTACTATGCCTTCGTCAATTTTTTTTAATTGAGCAAATTTCATTGCTTTTCTGTACTGCTTCATGACCTGTACTATATGTTCTTCAATATTTTTTACTTGAGCTAAAACCTGCATTTCTGTGCTACTTCATGGTTTATGTACTGTGCGTAATCATGTGTTGTTCTTCGTTGAAATCTGGTTTGGTTTTAGATGTCTACTAGCTTACAGTGCTGCTGTGTGATTAAAATTTATTTACTGGAAACAATGTGATGCTTACAAATTAATATTTATGTGTTGTTTTTCATGGTCTGATATGTTCACTGTGCACATTGATGTTATTTCTACTTGATAAACCGTAGAGTTCTTTACTGTGCGTGTGTTTATAGAAAATCCTAAGGAGTGACCTGTTAGCATGTCGTGTAGGATTACTTTGATTTCTACTTTTGAAGGAAATCAGAACTTCGATTTTGTATTTGTGTGTTTGCATGTTGCGAAAGAAAGCTGTGTTACTTTGAATCTAGAAATAAATTCTTGACTTTTTGTTTTTTTTTTCCTCTGTTTTCTGAGCATCCAAACAGCTATGATGACAATGACGTTTTGCTTGATAATTGAAATAATATCATGGCTGAAACTAAGTTTTCTGAACAGTTGAAAATTAATGAGTTTCAATTAGTTTTCATTACAAATTGCAAGTCCTTCTAGTTTACTTGGAAGTAACAGGAACATTCTCATTCAAATTAAATGCATGGTCAATGTTTGTTGCTAACCACATAGCTTTTGTAAACGCAGAACATTGATTGTTTTTGTATTGGTTAAGTCCACAGTTATATATGTGCCACAATGTAATTGATATCATTGATTGATTTTAAACTTTTGTTAAATGTGTTAAAAGATATTATGAAGGTCTTGAATCTTTCGATAAGGTTACTTGGACAAAGGAAATGTTGCATATATTTTGTGATATATGCATTAAAGCTATTGATATAGGAATGAGATCTAATACTCATTTCAATAAAACGGGGTGGAAATTTCTTATAACATCATTCAAAGAACAAACTGGCCATGCATTCACTAAAACACAATTGAAAAACAAATGGGATGGATGCAAAAATGAGTGGAGGATATGGAATAAGTTGGTTTCTGAAATTGGTGTTGGCTGGAATAGTGAATTAGGAACAATTTCAGCTAGTGACGAGTGATGGAAACAAAAAATTCAGGTAAATTCCTCGTCATCCTAACAATTTTTTTTATTGTTGTCAAATTCCAACACCAAAATTTTTTATTGTTGATCCTTCATTACTTGATTTTATTTATATGCAGGAAATTAGAGGAGCCAAAAAATTTAGACATGTTAGTATTGAACCGTCTTTGAAGAATAAATTTGACAGAATGTATTCCAACATTGTCGCAACTGGAGTTTGCATGAGCTCCTTCATCAAGAGTACCTGCTAGCAGTGATGTCGATCCTGGTATAAGCAATGCCAACATTGATTGTGCTGGTTTGGAAGAAGGAAGCGGTGATTCAAAGGAAGATGTGATTCCAGATTTCCAAACTGACATGGCTTGAATGGTTAAAGGAATAAATATGTTTAGTAGTAGCAACACAAAAAGCGGTGGCAAAAAAAAGCACGAGATCCTTATGAGGTGCGAGGTAGAAAGAAGAAAAATGTATGGAATTGGTGTTCAGCTGCTGTCAAGGTGCAATCAACTACTTGAGAGTATGTCGAATAAAAGTGATTCCATATCTGTGCATATGGATCGCGAAGGCTGTAGTATTTGCGAGGTGATGGCTGAGCTGCACTCAATTCCTGGAGTTTCAATTGAAGATGAGTTTCACGACTTTGCTACGGAATATCTGAGTTTAAGAAGGAAAAGAGAAATGTGGGCCAGTATGGGTGATAAGCAGCAGAAGTTGAGATGGTTGCAACGAATGTATGCATACACTAAACGTGCTTAATTGACATGGTATTTTTTTTTCCTTAACTGTAAATCAATTAACTATGTTCACTTGCTTACTGTATTTATTCATGTTTATTTTATTATTGCAGAATAATGGGATGCCGGTTTTAAAAAGAGTAGTTTCCATTTGCCGAAGTTTTTCCGAGTCATTGTATTATTCCACATTTTGTGTTGAGACATATGGGCATTTCCATTTGCGGTAATTTGTTTACTATTGTATTTATATTAAACTGCTTTTCAGGAGTTAAGATACTTGTATGAGAAATTGTTGGTTTTTAATGTTGTATTTTATCTACGAATTAAACTGTAAGTTCAGTATTTATTAATGTTAAATGGTTGACCCTTAGATGGAATTGGTTGTTAATTTACCTTCACTGTGTTGTTCCCTGAAGGTCTTGAATCTTGAGTGTTGCTGTTATAATGCTTGGTTGTTGTTCCCTGAAGGATTGATGGGACTACCTGCTGCAGCCTTATTTTTCCTTAGTTGTGTTCATTGTTGTATAATGTTTGTTTTATTGTAATATACCATATGCAGTTACTGTGTGCTTGTGAGGTGTGAATATCGGTTTGTTTTCTTTTCTGCCGTGAGGATTGATGGGACTACCTGCTACAGCCTTGTTTTTCCTTATATATGTTCATTGTTGTATAATGCTTGTTTTATTGTAATATACCATGTGCAGCTACTGTGTGCTTGTGAGGTGTGAATATTGGTTTGTTTTCTATTCTGCCGTGAGGATTAATGGGACTACCTGCTGCAACCTTGTTTTTCCTCATCTATGTTTATTGTTGTATAATGCTTGTTTTATTGTAATATACCATGTGCAGCTACTGTGTGCTTGTGAGGTGTGAATATTGGTTTGTTTTCTTTTCTGCCGTGAGGATTGATGGGACTACCTGCTGCAACCTTATTTTTCCTTAGTTGTGTTCATTGTTGTATAATGTTTGTTTTATTGTAATATACCATGTGCAGCTACTGTATGCTTGTGAGGTGTGAATATCAGTTTGTTTTCTTTTCTGTCGTGAGGATTGATGGGACTACCTACTGCAACCTTGTTTTTCCTCAGCTGTTTTCATTGTTGTATAATGCTTGTTTTATTGTAATATAACATGTGCAGCTATTGTGTGCTTGTGAGGCATGAATATTGGTTTGTTTTCTTTTCTGCCGTAAGGATTGATGGGACTACCTGCTGTAACCTTGTTTTTTCCTCAGCTGTATTCATTGTTGTATAATGCTTGTTTTATTGTAATATACCATGTGCAGCTATTATGTACATGTGAGGTGTTGTTTTGGCTAGAAAATAAAACCACATTTGCATTTACTCCTGTGAATGAATGTTTACTGTAAGGTCTGATGATAAAATGATGTGTGAATTCTACGTAAATTGTGTTTATTTTGTGAGGTGTGAATTATTGTTGGTGTAAATTGTGTTTTTTTTTTGTGAGGTGTGAATACTATGAGGTGTGAATTGTAGTTTAGTTACTGTTGTTTTGCCTTAGATGAATTCGGTACATGTTGCAGTTCATTCACATGAGTTTCACAATTTATGAATTGCTAAAATTGTCAGGTGAAAAGTAAATAAAAATAGTAGGCCAAGGAATCTTGAATAATAGAATGAGAACAATACAAATGAAAGAATACATGTCAAAATGTTGTCCATGTATGAGCTGTAAAATTAACACTTTTACAGTCTATACATGTGATAATGTACTTATGTTAAAAGCTGAAAACTTGTAAAAGAGACGTAAATAGCATTGAATTTTTCTATATAAAGAGGAATGTTTGTATAATAACTTTTAATGAACTATCTTTCTTCATAACAAACCTTTCAAATCTCAATTGCATTTTATACAAGCAAGTGGAACACTTTATTTTTGTTGGCTTTACAGGTATGGAAAAAATTATGTCGCACCAACTCTTTGATAGTTTTTTTTATTGAATGATATTTAATTATTTAAATACTTTTATTAACATTTTTTTTTTGTTTACATGTAATTGAAGTTATGGATGATCCATGGTTTAATGACATATTTAATGGGGATTTTGATGGCAATTATGATAATGTAATGAACCGCATTGTAGACCACATTAATTATCCTAGTTGTGAAGGTAATGGTGCCTCAATTATTGGTGTCGGAGATGACGGTGATGGAAACGACGCCGACAACAGTAATGATGATGATGATGATGGTGGCGATGAATTTATTTTAAGGAGGCAGTTTGATATAAAAAAATTAATTATATGCACGGCTGGAGCTATAAACATGTATTATATTAATTATATGTATAAAGAACCGTGTATGGTTTCGTACAACACAGGGATGCGTTGGTTGACTGAGGTTTTAAGAGGTCATTGGAAACGAAGTGTTAACATCTTCAGGATGGACGCAACCACTTTGTTGAGTCTGTGCAATAAATTAGAAACACACCATGGCTTAAAACCTTCAAGAAGAATGAGCGTTATTAAAAAGGTGGCAATGTTTCTATTTACAATAGCAGTTAGGGCGTCAAATAGATAAGTGCAGGAAAGATTTTAGCGTCCAGGTGAAATTGTTAGTAGATGTTTTAAAGAAGTGCTTAAATCATTATGTTTGTTTACTATGGAAGTCATAAAACCAGTAGATCCAGAATTTACGAGCACACCAAGAGAAATTGCTAAGAATCCAAGATTTATGCCACATTTCAAGGTAAGATTAATTTTTGTTTAATTAAGTTGTTTAAATGAGTATGAAATATTTTATAAATGTTTATGATTACTTAATATTTTTATGGCATGTAGAATTGTGTTGGTGCAATTGATGACACACATATTCGTGCTTGTATATCATCTGAAAATCAAATTCCATTTATTGGAAGAAAAGGTGTACCAGCACAAAATGTCATGGCCGCTTGTAGTTTCGACATGCAATTTAAGTTTGTGTGGGCAAGATGGGAAGGCAGTGCACACGATACACGTATTTTTCTTGAGGCTATTGACAATAGCAGTATAAAATTTCCAAAACCTCAAGAAGGTTGTGATTTTGAATAAATTGAAGGTTTGGTAATTGAAGGAATATATTTTGTTTTTTTAGTTTTGTTAAAAATTACCATGTTGTTATTATTTTATAGGAAAATACTATTTGGTTGATGGTGGATATCCAAATGAGTATGGGTATTTGGTCCCTACAAAGGCAAGAGGTATCATTTCCAAGAATTTAGGCGTCGTGGACAATCAAGTGGTCGGAAAGAAGTGTTTAATCGTTTACACTCATCACTATGTAAAGTGATCGAACGTTCTTTTGGGGTATGGAAACAGAGGTGGAGAATTTTGCAAAACATGCCTACTTATCCATACAAAACACAAGTTGAGATTGTAGTTGCATCAATGGCACTATATAACTATATTAGAAGGAGATCGCAAGATGATGCGGTTTTTTCTGAGTATGATCTCAATCCCAATTTAATTTCAGATGACTTTTTACCTGATATTGTTCCTCGCTCGGCCGTTCAAGGATCATAGAGGCCTTCACGTATGGATTTTGTACGCGATGGAATTATAAATAGTTTGATGGAACAATGAAGGAATACATTAATGTATAATGATTTTTCATTTCGTTATGTAATCATAATGACAAAACACCTATGTTTTGGATATATATATATATATATATATATATATATATATATATATATATATGTCCTTTTAAGTAATTCTAAAATCAAACCTAAAACACAAAGCATATTAACCAAACATTAGAAATTATTTTTTTTCAACCACAGTTTTAACCAAACACAAGAAACTGTTTTTTTTCAACCACAATTTTAACCAAACACCGACTTTTTTAAAAATAAACCTCACAAAAAGGTACTTTTTATTAAACTGTTTTTTTTAAACCACAACCACAAAAACACAATGTCAAACACACAAGGTTTATTTGTCAAATACATCCTTAGCCTAGGGGTTGGGCCTAAAGCCCAAGCTAAGCCATTTTGTTGGGTCGATTGAAGACCCAATTATTATTTTTATATATATAAGGTTGGGTTGGACCCAGCCTAGCCATGTAGGCGAAGCTGAGGGTCCAGTCCATCTTACCCTTTATTGGAAAAAGCTAGCAGCTGTAGGACATGAATTTATTCATATTTTCCATGCAATAAAAAGGCAAAGTGTAGAAGGAGGAAGATTACCTGGCTTGAGAGCATTGTTTTGCAGCCGTTGCTAGTCTACCTTAAAGTAGTGGAGATGTTAATGGATACTAGAGTGATTCATGGTTGGTATGTGAGGAGAACCACCTTTGTTATTGTTGTTATCCACGATCGAAATGGAGAAGAAGGAGTGCAGGATGAGGCACCTTTGGAATTGGTGGTCTAACATTCTTGTTGGCAACGTGGGTAATGGTACGACTAAGGGGGGAGGCGTTGGCGTTGTGTTCTTTACGGGAGTAGGAGCTGAAGTTGTAGAGGTGTTGGGCTGTTGTTGGTCATGACACAGAGAAGATGATGTTCCTGAAAGGAAAAACACTGCCGGTTGTAGAGAGAAGATTGTTACTCAAAATGTAGCTTGTTGTGATATTGGTTGGATGGTTTCTAGTTCACTTGGAGGAACTGTTGTTGGGAGACTAAAGATTGCGGTTTATCATCTTATGGAAGAAAAAAGGCTATGTTTCTTTGTTCTCGGGTTGGGTTTTTTGGTGGTTTGGAAATAGGGGGAAAAAGTGTTGGTCTAGAAATAGTGGTTTTTGGTTTTCTAGGAAAGAGCTGGAAATTCTCTCATTTTTCCTATCTTTTTTGCCAAAGAAAGGATCTCCTATTTGTAGGAGATGAGGGAGGTTTATTGGCTCCCATTTGAAACCAAATCTCGATTGTTCAACCCTATGAGATTAATCATAGCCATTGTTAAAAACCCAACAAATTGTACCTCCAAACCATGTTCATAACAACTAGTTGGGTCTGTGACTTTGGACTAGTATGGCAGCGGTTTCAGGAGTGACAAACTGGTGATTATTGGGTTGGTCTTGAAGTACAATGTCAAGTGGTAAAGAGGATGCATTTTTTGTCCTATTTGGTAGAGAAAATATGTATTAAATAGCTCTGTAAAGTAGGGCTCTAACCAACCTTTTTGCTAGAAAAATGAAGAAGAAAGCGAATAATGGTGCCAAAATAGCATTATTTTGTTCTTTCTTTAAAATGGTTATTGTTCTTCTAATTTTGTTGAATTCTCTCAATTTGGATTGATTTCTCTTGATTTTCTTTCGATTAAGTCCCTGGTCATGTCGATTTTTACCCTCAATATTTGGTGCCTTTTGTAAAATGGTCCTTGGTCCCGAATGTTTTCAATTTCATCCTCAATTATCCTTTAAATTTTTAAATTCTTCAATTTTACCCCTGATTTTAGTCAATTTCAATTCTTGAATGCGCGTGCCTCTTTCAACTTGATCCTTGGTTTTGAAATTTATGATTTTACCCTTAATTAACCTTCAAACTTCTAATTTTTTCAATTTCACCCCTGTTTTCAATTGAGTTTGGACCCTAAATTCGTGTTCTTTTTACATAAAGGTCTTTGATATTGAATTTCTTCAATTTAACCCTTGATTGACTAACAAACTTTTATTTTCTTGTAATTATGTCCCTAATTTCAAACAATTAAGCTTAAAAACAATAATATGGCCTCTAAAATTTCAATTTTTTCAATTAAGCCCAAATTAAGCTTCTAGACTTAAGTTTTCACCAATTAAGTCCCTAATAAAATTACTTTGACCCATTAAAAATTTAATTAAGTCCTTGCACTTAATTATTTCTTTTAATTTGACCTAAATTAATTTTTAAATTTTAATTAAACTTTTAATTAGGCTCATGATTAAATCAAATTGGTCAATTTAAAGTCTCATTAAATCCTTAAACTTAATTCTTTTTTTAAATTTATCCAATAATCATTTGATTTGACCTTATATCTGTATTATTTTTTGAACTTGGATATAATTGGGTTCCCAATCTTGTCCAAAATTCTAGCTTGGTACCCCCATACATTTGAAACCCTCCTTAGTCTGCTCTTTCCAATTTGCCAATATTTTTTTTTTCATTTTTTGTTGCTTTTCATTTTTTAAAAGAAAATGGTGATTTTGAGGGAAACCAAAAATTAAGTTATGAAAATTGTGAAGGGATTTAAGTATGAGTGTTACAATGATTCAAGGTATTGTGCAAAGAAATTATGAGTATGAAATCTTCAATTGAAAGACGTGGATGGATAAACAGAAAATATTAAAGCGATTATTTGGTACACACAAATAGTCATTTTAAAACCTACCTAGAATGCTATTAGCCATCAGAGATTCAAATCTAGGAACAATTGTCATTAGGGATCATAAAATAGTTGATGGCGATAAGGCAACATTTGGGAGAGCATTTTGGGCATTTAATGCTTTAATTAATGTGTTTGAATATTATCATCCTTTAATTAGTATTGACGATACTCACCTTTATAGTCAGTACAAGGTGAAGTTATTGGTTGTAGTTGCTTATGATGCGAATAATAGAGCTTATCCATTGTGTTTTACTATTGTCAAAAAAGAGATGAATAATAATTGGAGTTGGTTTTTAGATTTGCTTTATTGATATGTGGTTGGTGGTCACACCGAGTTGTTTATTATATCAGATAAACATGTGGTGATTAAGAATTCTATGGCATAAATTTTTCATGAGCCTATTGGATAACATTGAAATTGTTCACAACACTTTGTGAGTAACTTAAACACTAAGTAAAAAAATATTACCTTGAAAAATATGTTGCATATGATGTGTACAAATCCTCCTAAAGAGGAGTTTGACATTTTATGTTAGGATTTGGTGTAGATTGATGATATGATTAAAGTATGGTTAGAAGTTCAATCTAAAGAAAAATAGGCATTGTCATATAATTATGGTGGTCATTGTTATGACAATATAGTAACAAATTTGTTAAAGATTTTTAATGATGTTTAAAAAACTATCTATGACTTGCCTATATTGGTTAATGTAAACAATTTGTTTTAGTTGTAATAAATATTTTATGGAGTGCAAAGAAAATGTTGAAGAGCTTTTTAGTCGTGATGTATTGTAACCTTCAAATGTCATAGCTAAAATACTTGCTGATGGGACAACTTCAATTTGAACTTAGAGGCGAGATATTTCAGTCTAAGATACCTCCAATAACTGGCGTTACACGATAAATGTGGAAAACAATTAACATCAATGAAACAACTTGTATTTATAGCAAATGACAATTGTATTATCGACTATGTTCACACTTAATTGCATATTACACTTTACAAAATGTGGACTATGTGCAATTTGTTGATGATTTCTACTCTAACTTGTTGTATAAAAATGCGTATAGTCATCGTTTTCAACCCTTGCATAATATACTGTTGTGGCCTATACATTGTGGTCCAAATGTATATAAATGCCCAACTAGATGGCGAACGAATAAAGGTCGAAGGAAATCCACTTGTCTACATAATGAGATGAAAGCTACAAAGGGGCACTCATAATTATTATTATTTTTAAATTGAACAGAAAGGGTCATAACAGAAAAACTTGTGAAACTAGATAATGTATGATATTTTTTTTGTATTTATTTTAAATTATATTACTGTCAATTATTATTTTTAATTAAACTATATGGATGCTCAATTGTATTGCAAAGGCTAATAATTTGCTGATATAGGACATCGAGAGAGATGGTTCAGACTAAAGGAGGTTCGACTACTTCTAGGAGTGCTAACAAACATGACCACTTTGTTATTAAGGTATGTCCTGATGATAGGTTTGTTTTATATATGCAAGATCAGCATTGTTCCGATGATATTTGAAGAAGCTCAGATAAATATTTTAATTAAGCATGGTAACTTATTAAAATCTTAACAATTATAATTCTTTAAATAACTAAATTGCTTGATTTTCAAGATGGTAATTGTCACAGGGTAATTTTTCACTACGCGAATAAACTCGTGTGGCAGCCTAGTCCCTCGCTAGACTCAGCCTTCCCTCGCCAATCCCACTCGTGTTTGCCTAGTAACTAAGTGTTTCCCTCACCCAAGTTAAAAGACAAGCGGAATACACAAGTAGAATAAGATAATCAAAGTGCACAACAAGCTTTATAGGAATTCTTTCCCAACCTTTATTGATCTCGTAAACAAAGGAAACTTTACACAAATCCGTATGTGTGCTATGCACAAAGATTGCATGCTACACCAAGCTAATCTCTCTAATCTCGTGCTCTACATGCATACATAACTAAGAGCTGCAGCCACTATTTATAGGCAAGCATTTACAAGACACAACTTCCATTCCTACATTTTAGAAAGTAGTGGGACACTATCTCACCCATGTTCACCCATAAACATAGTGGCCCCATTATCTACCAGGTAGTGGGTAGTTTTCCCCCCATGATCTCCCATGATCTTAGTGGGTTGAGAGCACTTCCAGCCATGCCCCCACGTTCTCCAGCACATCTCCCATGATCCCATGATCTTGGATGCCCATAACAGCCACTAACCCACGTTCTGCATGCCCACCTGGCAGCCCCATCTGCCAGCTCTTGCTGCGTTAGCTGTTGAGTCATTCGTATGCCTTGGACAGTCCTTCATCCAAGTTTTAGATTGTGCAAAGTCAAGCCCCTGACTTGCACAAGCTGCTGCGCGCTGCCGAATTCACATCTGCGTGTAGGCTGCCAATTCATGCGCTGCCGAATTCGCATCTACGTGCAGGCTGCCAATGTCTTCGCTGCCGAATTCCTCGACAGCCCCTATTCTTGTATGCCCATGCCCCTGACGAGTTTTCCTGCCTGGCTTAGACATTCCATCGTCAAGCAAATGTTCGTCAATAATCTGCGCTGCCGATTTTCCTTTGACGAACCTACAGCCGCACAAATCTGCGCTGCCGATTTCTTCCACTGCTGGTATGGCTGCCAGCACCCTTAGGCCCTGTTTTGGACAGCCTGCAGAAGTGTGCATCTCGTGCATGTTTAACACTGTTACAGTAATCCTGTAACACCTTGAAAACATGCATTGATGAAGTTGCATGAGCGTGTCAATTTATTTGTTAATTACGCTAATTTTTATGAGATCAGCCAATTATATAACATACATTTTAATTATATATTAATTGTAGTATTGGTTGAACGATAAAAACACGATACACATATCTTCCATCTACATGTTCCAAAATATCATCATATTGACTAAAAATCTTGTGATAGGTTATGGAGGGTCAATTTACAAAGATACTTCATATGATTATTTATTAAGATAATTGCCTCGAGATAG